>UMBE01046349.1_pt1 | contig 16642 bp, 11 predicted proteins | sample 1963881 | NCBI WGS metagenome assembly UMBE01 (sample SAMEA4835933, study PRJEB28245) | human gut metagenome | biome: gut microbiome; material: fecal sample | place: Denmark | collected 2008 | reverse complement strand
CTACGGATCAGAAGGTTTTGGGTTTGAATCCCAACGAAGTCACCAATCGAGCGCTTCACTCCACGAGTGAGGCGCTCTTTCTTTACGTCTAAAAATAGCTGTTCCTCCTCTCCTATTCTCGGTTCAGGCGTAAAACGATTATAGTTTTATGCAAATAAAAGTTTTATGGCTTTGACGGACGAAAAAGGTTGCCGCTTTGCAATACCGTTCAATGGCTCAACCAAAAATCGACGTACTGCCGGGCTACTTTGACATAATCATGGTGCCTGCGGACGTACTCCATACTTTGCCGCGACAATTCAGGAATACGCTCGGGGTGCAGCACCAAATCTGTCAGTTTCTCATACACATCCTGTTCGCTGGGCAATACGTTCACAATCGGGCGCAGCTCCGTTTCTCCTAAAATCTCGTAATTCTCAGGCTCACCGCCTCCCACCACAACGAGTCCTTTGGCCATGGCCAAAAGGGCATTCATCGCCGGGGTATAAGAGTAAAGCTGGTCAAGCAAGACATCCGAACGGTTCATCATATCCTGATATTCAGCAAATGGCACCGACTCTGCCACACGCATGGTACACCGACGTGGGTTTGCCTGCACCACACGCTGCAAAGCCCGCAGCATGATGTCAGTCCCTTTGATGACGCTACGATGACGCTGTATTCCGATAAAGAAGTTCACCCCCTCCTGCGCATGCTGTTCTTTTGGCTGAATGGTATTCGGATTGATCGGGAACGGAATAAACGTCAGTTTCTCGGGGAAATAGGGTCGGTACGCGGCATAATACTCATAGAGTCCTGCAATGATGCCGTTGCAGCTCGCAGCCATCTCTCGGTTCACCCGCTCTTTGGCCGTACCGATCCAGTCAGTTTCAATCTGTCGTGTAAAAACATTGTCTGAACGTTTCCCGAACTGGCAGAACTCAGAATATCGGAAAGTGTCGGTCTGTGTGCAAGCATGAGCCCAATAAAAGTCATTGCCAAACGCACCGAGAAAAACTTTCGCGTTATAGCGTTTCAGGTAACGATAAACCATGGCACAGCGTTCAGCCTTCAATTCGAGGAAACATGGATTGATCAGTTGTACCACGTCATACCCCCTAAGAGAGGGTAAGCGCCTCAGGACCTGCCATAGGTATTCCGCAGCGCCCCACTTCCCTTCGCGTCGTGGAATGAGCACATCACTCTTGTAGTTCTTCCAATAATCGCCGTTCGAAAGCACACAGACTTCATGGCCCAAACGCCGCAGACCCTCGGCAAGCGTCCAATGCACATTACTGTATTCTCCCAATAACAATACTCTCATCTATGCAGTCTGCTTCTGATGCGTTCTGCCCTCGCCAAAAGCCAAATCCCGGCTCCACATGCCGCAAGCCAACGGAACGCCACATAAAACAATGAATAATACTCACGGGCTAAGGGCCACAAGCCTTGCTGTCGCAGGGAAACTATTTCATACTTCACCTGCGGCAATGTCGCCCGTAGGCGGAACAAGTTAATCAGGTAATCGCAAACAAGAAAGTTCACTTTCCGGTCTAAGGCCTCAGCCTGAACGCCATTGAGCGCAGTTTCCGCCACACGCAAATCAGACAGACGGCGTGTGACAGCCTTAAAGTCGGACAAGCGTTTTTCCACATGCGCTCTATCTTTCCTAGTCGTAATCGAGCCAGACCTCTGACAGTAGGCATAAACGCACAAAGACAATTGGCAAGTGCGCCCGGCATATAAGTAGAGCCTCGTATTGAATTCCTCGTCTTCGTGATAAATACCAGTTGTGAACCTGACCCCGTAAGTGTCGGCCACCGCACGTCGGAACGCATACAGCCAAGGACAACCCGAAAGGTTGTGCCGACGCATAAAATCCGCCCCGGAAGCGAAATCCGCCACCTTCCTCGTTGTTACCTTGACGCGCTCTACTGGTACATCCTCACCGACCGACTTAAAGGAAAAACTGACGATATCGTAATCGTTAGTCTGCAATATGGGGAAATAATAGTCAACAGCACCGGCATACAGGTAGTCGTCCGCATCGACGAACTGGACATATTCGCCTCTTGCAGCATCTATCCCAGCGTTGCGCGCTGCCCCTGGCCCGGCATGTTCATGCCGGATGTAGCTCACCTGTCCCGGAAAATCAGCCAGCACGCTGTGAGGAAAATCCTCCGAACCGTCGTCGGCCACAATCACCTCATAGTCCATTCTTCTGATGCCTTGATTCGAAATGCTATCAAGGCAACGCCGCAACCACAACGCTCCCACATTATAATATGGGATAACAAAACTCAACACGGGAGCGGTTACAGGCACGGAGTTATCGGCGCAATCGGGCATATAATCTGCAATGTAAATTCAGTCCGAAGCAGGCTAACGGCAAATTCTTCACTTTCACTTTCATCGGAACGTCGAGCTGCAAAAGAGTGAACAACGACGGCGCGTCATGACGCAGCACATCGCTGGCGCGTTGAGCCTCGTCGGGAGCAGTATCGGAAGCACGCATCCATTCTATCAGCGTATCCACCATCCCAAGATACATCACCACACATTCCCGACGGCAGGTCTCGAACGAGCGTGCCTCGTAATAGAGCGCACGGAACGCCTCCATACGGTCGCGAAGGGTGCGTGCCGTCGAGCGGACTGTAATGGAATCCTCGCGATAACGGTAGTAATAGAGCCCGGCCTCCGAAAGAAGAACAGCGCGTGCCCGGTGCAACAGACGCGGAAGCGTGCACACATCTTCAAAGTTCTTTCCTACGGGAAAGCGAACATCCTGGAACAATGTCCGGCGGTAAATCTTGTTCCATACATAAGAGTGCACATAACGCCGTGAGTTGATCCAATCCGTAAACACGTCGGGTTGTCCAGCCACCCGGCGGCAACCGGGCTTCCATATCCGCTGACGCGGAGAACCGGTATAGACCGACACGGGAAATTCCACGCAATCGAGTTCCGGATCGGCTTGTAGGAAAGAAACGTTGGCAACATAAGTGTTAAGAGCGACAGAATCATCCGAATCCACAAAAGCCAAGAACTCTCCCCGCGCCACTTCAAGCCCCGCATTACGTGCAGCACTCAGACCTGCGTTCTGTTGGTGTACGACCCTGATACGATTGTCCCTTCTCACATATTCGTCACAGATAGCTCCACTTCTGTCCGTCGAACCATCATCGACCAAGATGATTTCACAATCAGCAAGGTCCTGCGCAAGGAGGCTGTCAACGCACTCGCGAAGATATGGTTCCGTATTATATACGGGCACTATAAAACTCAATCGTGGAACATCTGTCATAATTGTCGACATTTTTGGTGGGACAAAGTTAGCATTTTTCTTAGAGAATGTTTATTTTCGCACAAGAAAGAGGAAACTCCTCTTCATCAACACTGCTGAAAACCGGCACAAATGCCCAACAAAGTCACCATCTTAGTCGCTGCATACAACGCCCAAACCTACCTTACGCAATGCTTGGACTCTCTCGTCAGACAGACGCTCAGGGAAATTCAAATTGTCTGCATCGACGACGCCTCTACTGACGAAACGTGGCGCATCATGAAACGCTACGCAGACGCTGACCCGCGCTTTGTCTTGCTGCGCCACAGCGAAAATCTGGGGCAAGCCCGGGCGCGCAACTACGGGCTAACGCGGGCCGACGGCGAGTTCGTGACCATGGTTGACAGCGACGACTGGCTGGCTCCCGACGCCTTGGCTGAGGCCTATGCCACAGCCACGTCCACTCCCGAAACCGACGCTGCCCTTTTCGAGCTCGTCTACTTCTACCAGTCGTCGGGGCGCTGCGTCCCCTACCCTCTCCGAGCGTCAGGGCGCTGTTTTACGGGCGAAGAAGCTTTCCGGCTGAGCATGGACTGGAGCCTGCACGGCCTCTACCTCGTGCGCCGGGAAATTCATCAACGCTACCCCTTCGACGACAGCTGCCGGCTTTTCAGCGACGATAACACGACACGTATCCACTACCTTCATTGCCGACAGGTTCGCCTGTCAAGCGGAAAATACTATTACCGACAGCACGACCAGTCTACCACCCGCCGTTGCAGCATCCGCCACTTCGACCGCCTCGACGCCGAACTGAGCATGAAGCGCCAGTTGGAAGCCGAAAGGGTTTCCCGCTCGCTGCTGGCCCAACAAGAAACGCATCATTGGCGCATCCTCATAGAATCCCATATCTATTGGCATCGCCATCGCAAGAAGTTCACAAAGGAAGAAAACCTCTTCATTCGCCGGAAACTTCACGAACATTGGCGTAAAGCCGACATCAACCTCATCGACCCGGCCATGCGCCACAAATTCGGCTACATGCCCTTACGCTCCCATTACCGCCTTTTCTGTCTCATGACCGGAGTCTATGGCCGGATACAAGCTGTGGTTCACCACCTGAAAGGCCTCCCGGTGAAATGAACAAACCGCACGGTCTGCAAAGGAAAACGGAAACTGCTTCCGCCCGTGCTGTCACTGCTACAGTTTTTTCATCAACAGCTCCCGTTTTTCACACCCAGCCGGGCATAGTATTCACGGACACTTGGATTCGTCCCTGGCCATAAGGCGCAGCCGACAGGCAGCATCCTGGTCCACCCCGTCCAGCCATCCCTCCGCACCCGCCAAGTGATAAAATTACAAAAATAGTCGTCTATTTTTGTGGTCAGTTGGCCGGAAACTTGTAAATTTGCGTGCAATAAAATCACTACCCTCATGACATCATTTATTGCTGACAAAATCGTGATGGACGGTTTGACCTTCGACGACGTCCTCCTTGTTCCCGCTTATTCCGAAGTTCTCCCGCGCACCGTGTCGCTCACCACGCACTTTTCACGCCACATCGAATTGAAAGTGCCGTTTGTCACAGCCGCCATGGACACCGTAACCGAAGCGCCTATGGCTATTGCCATAGCCCGCGAGGGCGGAATCGGCGTCATCCACAAGAACATGCCGATCGACGAGCAAGCCCGCCAAGTAGCCATTGTCAAGCGTGCCGAAAACGGCATGATATACGATCCCGTCACCATCCAGCGCGGCAAAACCGTCCGCGACGCGCTCATGCTGATGCGTGAGTATCACATCGGCGGTATCCCCGTCGTCGACGACGACCGCAAGCTGGTCGGCATCGTGACAAACCGCGACCTCCGGTTCGAACGTGAGATGGACAAACTCATCGACGCCGTCATGACGAGCGAAAACCTCGTGACCACGACGCAGCAGACCGATTTGACCTCCGCATCACAAATCCTGCAAGAAAACAAGATTGAGAAACTCCCGGTCGTTGACCGTGAAGGGCGACTGGTCGGTCTGATCACCTATAAGGACATTACGAAAGCAAAAGACAAGCCCATGGCCTGCAAAGACGCCAAAGGCCGCCTCCGTGTAGCCGCAGGCGTCGGCGTGACGAACGACACACTCGACCGCATGGAAGCCCTCATCAAGGCCGGCGTCGACGCCATCGTCATCGACACAGCCCATGGTCATTCGAAATACGTCATCGAGAAACTGCGCGAAGCCAAGGCCAGTTTCAAGGACGTGGACATCGTTGTAGGCAACGTCGCCACAGGCGCAGCAGCCAAAATGCTGGCCGAAGCTGGCGCTGACGCAGTCAAAGTGGGCATCGGGCCGGGTTCCATCTGCACGACGCGCATCATCGCCGGTGTGGGTGTCCCCCAGTTATCAGCCGTCTACGACGTGGCCTGCGCGCTCAAAAGCACCGGTATCCCTCTCATTGCCGATGGAGGTCTACGCTACTCGGGCGACGTGGTCAAGGCTCTGGCAGCCGGTGGCGACTGCGTAATGGTCGGCTCACTCGTGGCCGGCACGGAAGAATCGCCGGGTGAAACCATCATCTTCAACGGACGTAAGTTCAAGACCTACCGCGGCATGGGCTCCCTCGAAGCCATGGAGAATGGATCGAAAGACCGCTACTTCCAGTCGTCGGTTGTCGATGCCAAAAAACTCGTCCCCGAAGGTATAGCCGGCCGCGTGCCCTACAAAGGCTCCGTCCAAGAGGTCATCTATCAGTTGGTCGGTGGTCTGCGTTCAGGTATGGGCTACTGCGGGGCCAGCACAATCGACGCCCTGCACAATGCCAAATTCGCCCGCATCACGAACGCCGGCGTGCTCGAAAGCCATCCACACGACATCACCATTACCAGCGAGGCTCCCAATTACAGCCGTCCTGAATAATACCCAAACCTCACATCCAGATGAAAAAACTTCTCGGCACTATCGCCTTATGCCTTGCCTGCTCCACTGGGGCAGGCAAGGTCATAGACGACCCCGTCCTGATGAAAATAAACGGCAAGGACATCACACGGTCAGAGTTCGAGTACTCATTCAACAAGAACAATACGACAAACAAAGCGGAACAGACGAGCCTCGACGCATATGTCGACATGTTCATCAACTACAAACTGAAAGTTGAAGATGCGCTGGCCGCACGCTTGGATACAACAGCCTCGTTCCGGAAAGAGTTTGAGAACTATCGCGACATGCAGTTGACCCCCATGCTGATAGACACGATGTATATTGATTCCGTGGCCCGCCAACTTTACGGCCGCCTGGAACAGCGCATGGACGGAAAAGACCTGATCCACCCGGCGCACATTTTTTTCAGACTGCCGCAAGATGCCCCCCAGGCCTACTATGACAGCGTAAAACAGCGCGTCGACTCTATCTATGCCTTAGTCAAAGGCGGTGCCGACTTCGCTCTGCTGGCACGCCAGAACTCAGAAGACCGGGGAACAGCACACAAAGGAGGACAGCTCCAATGGATCGGTCCCGGATCGACAATCAAAGCATTTGAAGATGCGGCCTACAAGCTGAAAGACGGCGAGACATCACAACCCATAGAATCACCGGTCGGCTTCCACATTATCCGGATGAACGGCCGTCGTCCCCTCGAATCATACACACGTTTGAAACCGACTCTTGTCAAAGCACTCGAACAACGTGACATTAAAGAAAAGTCGGGAGAACATACCATTCAAAAAATGATCAGCGCTTCCCACGGAAAGCTGACTCGCGACATGGTGATTGACAGCCTACTCAATAAAGCTACAGCACAAGACCCGACCTTGAAATACTTGATCCAGGAATACTACGACGGACTGCTCCTCTACGACATCAGTAAAGCAAAAGTCTGGGACAAAGCTGCCAACGACACAATAGGACTCGAAAAATACTTCAAAGAACATAAAAAATCTTACAAGTGGACCGAACCGCGCTTCAAAGGTTTCTTGTTTTACACGACCGACAAGAAGTTGATTAAGCCCGTCGCCAAAATGCTGCGGAAAATCAAGGATAACAGCTGGGACAAAACCATAGACAAGGCCTTCAACACGGACTCGACTGAACGCGTCAAGGTCATGATCCCGGACTATTTCAAGAAAGGCGACAACAAATATGTCGACGAGTTGGTCTTCGACGGACCACAAGTAAAGCGACCAGACGGTTTCGACTATATCGGCGTTGCCGGCAAAAAGTTGAAGAACCCGAAGGAACTCAACGACGCAATGGGCATGGTCATCGGAGATTATCAAGAAGAGCTCGAACGCCAATGGGTGGAGAGCCTCAGGAAAAAATACACATTCGAGGTAAACAAGGAAATCCTGAAAACGGTAAACAATCACAATGACTAAAATCAAAGAACTGGCCACTATTCTCGCCATAAGTTTGGTCTTCGCTATTCCGGCCGGAGCACAGAGAAACATTGCCGACGAGGTGATTTGGATTGTCGGCGACGACCCGATTCTTCGTTCCGACGTAGAAGCCGAACGCCTGAACTCGGAACTGAGTGGGCAGCAATACGACGGCGACCCATTTTGCCGGATCGCAGAACTGATTGCCGTACAGAAGCTCTTCCTGCACCAAGCAGAAATCGACAGCATTGAAGTGACAGAGAGTGAGGTACAATCGGAAATCAGTTTCCGCGAGAATCAATACCTGCAAAACTTCGGCTCTACGGAACGCATTGAACAATTCACGAAAAAAACGATGCGGCAACTCCGCGAAATGTGGCGTGAGCCTGCACGCAACAACCTCCGCATCCAACGAATGCAACAAAAAATCGTGGAAAACGTGAAGGTCACCCCAGCCGAAGTACGCCTGTTCTATAAAGACATGCCCGAAGACAGCCTTCCTCTTGTTCCAACACAAGTCGAAGTACAAATCATCACGCAAACGCCCGAGGTTCCACGCAAAGAGATTGAGCGCGTAGAAAATCAACTGCGTGAATATGCCCGCCGGGTGAACGAAGGCGAGACTGAGTTTTCTACACTGGCCATGCTTTACTCGCAAGACGGTAGTGCACGGAATGGCGGAGAACTCGGTTACATGAACCGCACGGCGCTCGCTCCGGAATTTGCGAATGTAGCATTCAGCCTTACAGACCCCAAGAAAGTATCGAAGATCGTTAAGACTGAATATGGCTACCATATCATACAACTTATTGGCAGACAGGGTGACAAGGTCAACGTCCGTCACATCTTGTTGAAACCGGAGGTTCCACAAAGCGAAATAGACAAAGCCCTGTCGCGCTTGGACTCTATCGGTAATGATATACGGGCGGGAAAATTCTCTTTCGATGAAGGTGCGGCCTACATATCTGACGACAAAGATACACGTAACAACCATGGCATTATGGTGAACGTAGACGAGGAAATGGGAGAGAGAACGTCGCGCTTCAAGATGCAAGACTTACCCCAAGACGTCGCCAAAGTCGTCGATACGCTCAAAACAGGCGAGATTTCCCAGCCATTCACAATGATTAAGAACGGCGGTCAGGAAGTCTGCGCCATCGTTAAAGTCAAGAATCGCATCGAACGCCACCGCGCCAACATGCAAGAAGATTTCCAACTGCTCAAAGACCGAGTACTGGCTAAACGCCGCGAAGAAAAAATTGAGCAATGGATAAAAGACAAGTTAAAGACAACATACGTCAGGATGAACCCGGAAATTGCAGAGTGCGACCTGAAATACTCCGGGTGGCAAAAATGATAAACGTGACCACGTGATGAGCCGTCACTCATATTTACTTAGGCTGGCTTGGACCGAGATGCTCCTCATCCTTGTCCAAGCCTACGCTTTCTCACAAACTGACAGGCCGAGAACGCCGAGCAAGGACATAGTCGAACTCATCCACTCGGATAACCTCAGGCATAATCAATTTCTCAACCCCGACGCCCGCATCCTAACGGGCAACGTACATTTGTTCCATAACGGGATTCAAATGTACTGCGACAGCGCATACCAATACGAAACTACGAACTCTGTCGAAGCGTTCGGACACGTGAAAATCATCCAAGGAGACACACTCTCTCTAACGGGCGACTATCTTTTTTATGACGGGAACACGCAGCTCGCGCAAGTACGCCACAACGTCGTAATGAAGCACCGCGAATCCACGCTCTACACCGACAGCCTCAACTATGACCGCCTTTACAACATAGGCTACTTTTTCGAGGGCGGTCGCCTCGTCGACGGAGACAACATCCTGACGTCCGACTGGGGCGAATACTTTCTTAATACGAAAGAAGCCCTTTTCAACTACAACGTCCACCTCACCAGCCCGAAATTTGACCTCACATCCGATACCTTGCATTATAACACGCAGACTAAATGGGCCGAGGTGATGGGGCCGTCTAACATTAAGGATAAGGAGAACAACATCTACACTGAGCATGCCTACTACAACACCACCACCGAGAACGTCCGTCTGATGGATCGTTCCGTAGTAGCCAACAAAAACGGCAGGCAAATGATAGGCGACAGCATCTCATATGACAAACAGAGCGGCATGATGCGCGCGTTCGGCAACGTCATATACGATGACAAGTCCAACAAAAACATGCTCACGGGCGAATACTGCCAATACAACGAACTGACTGGCCAAGCCTACGCCACAGACAAAGCCTTGCTCAAAGATTATTCCAACATCACCGACACGCTATTCGTTCACGCAGACACGCTCCGCCTGTACACCTACAATATGGATACAGACTCCGTCTATCGCGTGCTGCACGGTTACTTCCACGTCCGTGCCTACCGTTCGGACGTGCAGGCCGTATGCGACTCGCTCGTCTACAACACCGGCATCCGACGGATGGCCATGTACCGTGATCCCATCGTATGGAACAATAAGCAGCAACTGCTCGGTGAGGAAATCTATACTTTCCTCAACGACTCCACCATCGACAGCGTGCGCGTTGAGAACCAAGCCCTGCTGGTTGAACAGTTCGACAGCATCCACTACAACCAAGTGACAAGCCAAATCATGAAGTCGTACTTCGAAAAAGGAGAAATCCGAGAAAATCAAGCGGAGGGCAACGTTTACGTCATCTACTACCCCTTGGACGAGGACAGTGTCATCGTTGGACTGAACTATACAGAAACGAGCCAGCTGAGAATGTTCATGGAAAACCGGAAACTCAAAAGGATATGGACACCCGAAGCGACAGGTACATTCTACGACGTCTCGATCATTCCAAACGACAAACTCAGACTTGAAAATTTCGCGTGGTTCGACTACATTCGCCCTCGTGACAAATTCGATCTGTTCGAATGGCGACCGAAGAAAGCCGGCACAGAACTCAAAAAGCAAATACGGCGCTCCGCACCACTGCAAACCTTGGGCAAAAAAGCGTAACCAAACAAGTCATGGGAGGAATCATTCAACTTTTGCCGGACTCCGTCGCCAACCAAATTGCGGCGGGAGAGGTTATCCAACGTCCTGCATCCGTCATCAAAGAGCTGGTCGAAAACGCTATCGATGCCGGTGCCTCGCTCATCCAAGTATGGGTCGTGAATGCAGGGAAAACCAACATCCAAGTAGTAGACAACGGTTGCGGACTTTCTGAAACAGACGCACGCTTGGCATTTGAGCGGCATGCCACGTCGAAAATCCGAAACGTCACAGACCTGTATGCCCTTCATACTATGGGCTTCCGCGGAGAAGCGCTGCCATCTATTGTAGCCGTAGCACAGGTTGAACTGAAAACACGCACCGCCGAAGAAGAATTGGGAACACGCCTTCTCATCGAAGGGTCGAAGATCATTGAACAAGAACCCATCGCCTGCCCCGTAGGTGCCAATTTCTCGGTCAACAATCTCTTCTACAACATTCCGGCCCGGCGCAAATTTCTCAAATCCAACCAAACGGAACTAAACAACATCCTGAACGAATTCGAGCGCATCGCGCTGGCCAACCCGTCTGTTGCCATGCAGCTCCACAACGAAGGGAACTGCCTGCTCAACCTCCCGGCCGGCAAACTGCGCCAACGCATTCTGGGCATCTTCGGAAAGAAGCTCGACAAGAACCTTATCCCCATTCATGTGGACACCACACTCGCCAAACTAGACGGTTACATCGGTACACCAGAAAGTTCGAGAAAGAAAGGTGCGCAACAATTCTTCTTTGTTAACGGTCGCTACATGCGACATCCCTACTTTACACGGGCTGTGCTGTCCGCCTATGACCGCCTGATACCCGAAGGAGAGAACATTCCGTTCTTCATCCACATTAATGTCGACCCAGCCCGCATTGACGTCAATATCCATCCGACTAAAACTGAAATAAAATTTGAGGACGACCAAGAGATCTGGCACATCATCGTTGCTGCGGCACGTGAAGCTTTGGGCAAATTCTCATCCGTGCCAACTATTGATTTCGACGTCAGTTTCCGCCCGGATATCCCCGCTTTCTCAGACAACAAGCACGCGACAATCCCGTCTGTCAAAATCGACACGGGCTACAACCCTTTTGACCATCCGTCTGTCCCGCAATCATACAGAACTCCAAACAGCGGTGCCTCACAATGGAATGAACTATACGACGCACTGCAACAGTCTCCCGTAACTTCCGCCAACAGCCATGATGAAGAGACAACGCCGCAAAATGTGCCCGACAGCCTTTTCGAAGATACTGAAACAGACTGGGAAAGTGTCGATACGGATTTCATCCAATTCAAGGGTCGTTTCCTGATCACCTCAGTCAAATCCGGCCTTATGCTCATCGACCAACATCGCGCCCACGTCCGTATCCTTTACGAAAACTACAAACGAAACATCGAAGAGCAACATGGGTTGTCACAAGGGGTACTCTTCCCCCAAATGATGCAACTGTCCCCTTCTCAAGCCAAACTCCTGGCCGATGTTATGGACCAGCTGAAATACATCGGCTTCGACCTTGCTCCAATGGGCGGTGGGAGCTACGCTATCAACGGTGTCCCCTCCGGGACCGAAGGCCTCGACCCTGTGCAATTACTGCTCAATATCATCGAGGAAATCTCCCAAGGAAGCAATAAGAAACTTGGTGACGAAATCTACCACACGATAGCATTCGCCATGGCTAAGAAGGTGGCGGTTCCCATCGGTCAGGTGATTGGAGAAAAAGAAATAAAAGCCCTCGTGGAACAACTCTTCGCCTGTGAAACGCCAAACTATACTCCGGACGGAAAGACTGTCATTGTCATTATCCCACAGGACAACATAAACCGGCTGTTCGGTTAAATCTTCTGTGCGAAAGCCATCTTCAACGCGTACTACCACTCGCAATTCGCACACGCCAAAATCCTAACAACATCAAGGGCGGCTTCCTGCAATCGGAAGCCGCCCTTGATGTTGTTAATAATGTGTCAGCCGCTCTCAAAGAATACCTTGCGCCATCATAGCCCTGGCTACTTTCATGAAGCCGGCCACATTGGCTCCCCGCACATAGTTCACATAACCGTTCGGCTGTGTACCGAACTTCACACACTGCGCATGGATATTCTGCATGATTTGTTGAAGCCGCAGGTCGACTTCTTCTGCTGTCCAACTGAGCTTCTGTGCGTTCTGCGTCATTTCCAGTCCCGACACCGACACGCCACCGGCGTTGGCAGCTTTGCCCGGAGCATAAAGAATCTTGGCTTCGAGGAAAGCATCGATGGCCTCAGGTGTCGACGGCATGTTAGCACCCTCGCTCACTGCAAAGCAGCCATTAGCCAAAAGTGTCTTGGCGTCATCTCCTGTCAGTTCATTCTGCGTTGCGCTCGGCATGGCGATGTCACACTTCTCACCCCAAGGACGCGCCCCGGGAACGTACTTCACACCATACTGCTCTGCATATTCGCGAATACGGCCACGATATAGATTCTTCAACTCCATGATATAGTCAAGTTTCTCGCGGTCAATTCCGTCCGGGTCGTAAATATACCCATCTGAGTCGGACATCGTCACGACCTTAGCTCCCAATTCTATAAGTTTTTCGGCGGTATACTGTGCCACATTACCAGAACCGGAAATCGTAACGACCTTGCCTTTCAGGTCAATACCACGAGTTTTGAGCATTTCAAGCAAGAAATATACATTACCGTAACCAGTGGCTTCCGGACGGATCAGCGATCCGCCAAATTCAAGTCCTTTTCCGGTCAGCGTTCCGGTATTCTCGCGTGCCAATTTTTTATACATTCCGTACATATAACCAACCTCGCGTCCGCCGACACCGATGTCTCCGGCAGGCACGTCGGTGTCCGGACCGATATGACGCCATAGTTCCATCATGAACGCTTGGCAAAAGCGCATGATTTCCGCATTCGACTTCCCACGCGGGCTGAAATCCGAGCCACCTTTTCCACCTCCCATCGGCAACGTGGTCAATGCGTTCTTAAACGTCTGTTCGAAAGCCAGGAACTTCAAGATGGATTGATTGACCGAAGAGTGGAAACGTATACCTCCCTTGTACGGGCCAATGGCATTATTATGCTGTATACGGTATCCCATATTGGTCTGCACCCGTCCACTGTCGTCCACCCAAGTCACGCGAAACGAGAAGATACGGTCTGGAATGCACAGACGCTCAATCAAATTCGCTTTCTCAAACTCAGGGTGCTCATTATAGACATCTTCGATGGTTTCCAAGACCTCTTGAACGGCTTGGTGGTACTCCGCCTCGCCAGGGAAGCGGCGTTTCAGGGTGTCTAAGACTTCTGCTGCTTTCATACTCTACTTGATAAACGTTTCTTTATATTCTGATTTCATTTGCAAAGGTAATACTTTTTGAACTATAAACAACTATTAAGTATATAAAAATAATGATGGCTTTCAAAAAGACAGCACAGATACTTATAATCAAGCGTCCTGGTCTTGCAGGAAGTCCGTCAGCGTACGGTACAATGCTACCCGCGACTTCCATAAGAAACCGTTAATAATGAAGTACCCCCTTGCGCAATGGTTGCTCCCAGCCGGTCTGTCTCCACCTCCCGACACGAAAAATCCTGTCGTAGTGACAGATAATCCTGTCAGGGCGACGGCATTTTCTGTCGCTGCGACCATTTAAACAAATGACCGCTTACCTATTATAATAGGCATACACGTTATACACATGCAACGGGTTCATATCCCCAAAACATACGAAGGAAAAGCAAACGGAGCCAAGCATGAAAAAACACCCCGCTCACAAAAGGTACTCAACTAATGGCTGAAAAATTGACATTACGTCCCCGCCACTGACGAAGGGTTGACCATATCATGCTGTGCTGTGGCAAGTTTTCGTAAGGATCAACCCGCAAGACTTCTTCGGCAGCCTCGCGTGCCACAGACAACAAATCGACATCGCGAACAACGTTCGCTATCTTCAAATCAAATGGCAATCCGCTTTGTTGCGTGCCTTCGAGGTCGCCTGGGCCACGCAATTTCAAATCCTCTTCTGCTATGCGGAAGCCATCCGTCGTCTCCACCATGACACCGATGCGCCTGCGCGTTGAATCACCCAGCTTGTAACCCGTCACCAAAATGCAGTATGACTGGTCGCCTCCCCTGCCGACGCGTCCTCTCAACTGATGCAACTGCGCCAGCCCGAAGCGTTCGGCGTCCTGAATGACCATCACCGTGGCATTAGGAACGTTCACCCCCACCTCAATGACGGTCGTACTGACAAGTATCTGCGTTTCCCGCCGCAGAAAAGCCTGCATGGCAGCCTCTTTTTCCTGCGGCTTCATCTTCCCGTGCAATTTCCCGACCTTATAATCCGGGAAAGCCTCGCTCATTGCGACGAAACCGGTTTCAAGATTCTTCAAATCGCTCCGCTCACTCTCTTCAATCAGGGGATAAACCACGTACACTTGCCGCCCTTTTTGCAGTTCCTTACGCATACCTCCGTAAAGCAAATCGAGGCGGTCTGAATAATAGTGAAGAGTTCGTACCGGCTTCCGTCCTGCGGGCAACTGATCAATGACAGAAACATCGAGGTCGCCATAAACAGTCATAGCCAGCGTTCGGGGTATCGGGGTAGCCGTCATGACGAGAATGTGCGGCGGATTGACGTTCTTGCTCCACAACTTAGCCCGCTGCTCCACACCAAAACGATGCTGTTCGTCTATCACGACAAGCCCAAGATTCAAAAAAGCGACAGTCGGTTCGATAACAGCATGCGTACCCACCAGAAGATTGACAGAGCCATCGGACAAGCCGCTCAACACGGATTCGCGCCGCTTTCCTTTGACACTTCCGGTCAACAGTTCAACACGAATGGGAAGTCCGCCGGTCATCTGGACAAGCGTCGCATAATGCTGTTCGGCCAAGATTTCAGTGGGAGCCATCAAGCATGACTGATATCCGTTATCGCCTGCAATGAGGCAAGCCATGAGGGCCACCATCGTCTTGCCAGAACCGACGTCACCATGCAACAAGCGATTCATCTGGCGGCCACTGCCCAAATCGGCACGGATTTCCTTCATCACACGTTTCTGCGCGTCCGTCAACTCAAAGGGGAGCTTCTCGCGATAAAACTGCATGAAAAGATCACCGACCTTGGAAAAGACGAAACCACGGAACTTCATTTTCCGGTTCTTGGCATAACGAAGGATGTCTAACTGCAAAAAGAACAGTTCGTCGAATTTAAGACGCCGCTCTGCCTGCGCCAAGTATTCCGTATTCTGTGGAAAATGCAACGTCCGCAACGACGGCGCCAACGGACACAGTCGGTAACGCTCCATGAGATAGGCCGGAAGGCTTTCTTCGGGTTCAGAAGCTGGCAAGTTGGAAAATGCGGTGCGCATGATGTCGGCCATCGTCCTCGACGTGAAGTTATGCCGCTTCATCCGCTCCGTTACCCGATAATAGGGTTGGAACGTACACGCGTCTGACTTGAATTTCTCTGCATGCTCGAGCTCGGGATGGGCAAACGAGATATGACCGTTGTAGAACGTCGGCTTACCTAACACGATGAGGAGCTGGCCTATTTTATAGTTAGCCTCCACGCGTTTGTAAGCATTGAACCACACAAATTCTACCATGCCTGTCCCGTCTGAGAACAAAGCCTTCAAACGTTGCTTGCGCCCGACCCCTTCCACTTCATAGTCCACGATGCGTCCACGAAGCTGTACGTAAGGCATTCCTTCGTGTATCTCGTTCACACGATGCACAGCTGTGCGGTCTATATACTTATAGGGGAAATTATATAACAAGTCCCGCACGCTCCTTACGTCAAGCTCTCCCGCAAGCAGCTTGGCGCGTTCGGGGCCTACGCCTTTAAGATATGTAATATCCTGGTATAAATAACTCCGGATGGCCACTCCGTCCTTTGTTATAACATTGAGGGTTCCAACCTCATTCAATCGAGGAGCATGTCGTGCTTTATTTCTTGAGTTCAACTTATAAATGCAACTTTTTGGGTGC
>UMBE01035517.1_pt1 | contig 16722 bp, 10 predicted proteins | sample 1963881 | NCBI WGS metagenome assembly UMBE01 (sample SAMEA4835933, study PRJEB28245) | human gut metagenome | biome: gut microbiome; material: fecal sample | place: Denmark | collected 2008 | reverse complement strand
CGAGGGAACGTCATCATACGGATGAACTGAGCGGCTGCGAACTTGATTGGGTTTGCTAATTTGTATCAATAAAAGACGGCGTATAAATAGACGTCCGCTATTGCCGGAAGCCATAAGCAGACCGCTCAGCTAAACGAGACGGTCAGTCAATGGTTTTCAAGTGTTTAAGCGTCGCGCAGAGCCCGGGCGCTTCCTGATTATCTGGGCGAGCGTTGGAGAGCGTCAGGTTAAGTTTCCACCGGTCACAGATCGTTTTAACGATGGCCAGACCCAAGCCGGTACCCGATACATTGGTGCCAAGCCGACGATAGAAGGGTTCCAGAACGCGGGCACGGTCTTCTTGAGGAATGCCGGGGCCCTCATCCATGACGCAGAGCACCGGCGGCTCGATCTGCGCGAGCTTGACCGTGACGGTGCCGCCTTTGGGCGAGTAGCGTACGGCGTTCTCCAAAAGATTGCGCAGAATCGTGAAGAGGTCGTCGGGCTTCATGGTAAACGATGGATCAGCATTGGCCGGCAAGTCTTCAAGCCCTTCGACTTCAATCGTGATGCCCAGACGCTCAGCTTCCCAATAGACGGATTCGACGGCTTCGCCAATGGTCTGCGGAATGGAAGCATGGGGCGGAGCGGCATTTGCCGCTTCGGCATTGGGCGCAGCCGCGCCGGATTGCGCCCGCTTCAAAGCGAGCAGCTGGCTTACCTGTCTCACAGCGCGATCAATACCGGAGCGCAGTGTCTGCACTTTTTCGCGTGCTTCTGCAGAAAGATCGGTTTTTTCCAGCGCTTCGGCCTGCAGCGACAGAGCGGTGAGGGGGGAGCGCAGTTCATGCGCTGCATCTGCAACAAAGCGGGCTTCTTGACCTCGAAGCGCGTCAACGCGTTTCAAGAGCCCATTAAAGGCGGTAATGAGCGGCAGAATTTCATTCGGCACGCCGCATTCACTTACCGGCGCATAGGTCTGACCGCTGCGCTCTCCGATTTCTCGGGCCAGTGTTTTTACAGGGCGCATCGTACGCCAGACGATCCAGCCGATGGCAAAACCGAGGAAGAGCGATAAAAGCGTGAGCGGAATGACGAGGTTGAAGCTGTTGGCGGTCGCTGCGTTGAAGACGGCGGAGGTGCGTTCAGCTGCAATGACGTGGGCACCGTTTTTGAGCGTTCGCAGCAGAATGCGGTATTCCTGATGGCGGCGCAGCGTCATGGTGTGATAGCCGTCGGGCAGAAAATTCCGAAAGCGTGCATGCACCGCGCGCCCGTTTTTATGCAGCGTTTGGATGATGACGTCGGAGCCGGCGGGCAGTCCGGCTCTGGGGTCGTCTTCGTCAAGCAGCCATTGGCGCTCAAAGACATCGTCATCCATGAAGAATGCTTGGAAAGAGGGCGGCTGACGTGAGAAAGCGGCTTTGGTGCGGGCAAGCATGCCGACAACTTCTTCCAGACGCTCATCCTGAGCCTCCTGCGCCTGCTCGTAGGAGACGGCAAACGTGATGGCGCCGGAGGTCAGTGAAAAGAGAAGCACCACCAGGGCGCCCGAGAGACTGACGCGCAGCGTGATGGAGGGGTTGTCCGGGCGAAAGAACTTCGCGAACCACGATTTTGCGGACCGCCAGGGATTGGCGCTGCCCTCGCTGCCAGGGCTGCTCTCCGGGGCGGAATCGCCGGCACCGCTCTCTGCAGCCGGCTGCGGTTTCTTTGAGGCCGTGAAGCGCTCAGAGAAACCGCCAAGCTTATCCTGAACTTGGGAAACCGCAGCGGAAAAGCGTCGCGGAATGCGTGCCATGAGGACTGCTCCTGCCTTATTCGGGTTTGGCGTCGCGGCCGGCAACCATCCAGCCCAGGCCTCGGACATTCTTTACCGCATCGGCGCCGAGCTTTTTGCGCAGGGCGTGAATGAGATATTCCACGGCATTGCTGTCGGGTTCTTCGCCAACGGCATAAATGCGGTCTTCAAGCGCGCGGCGCGAAAGAATGGCGCCCGGGCGGGCGAGGAGGGCTGAGAGGAGTGCGTATTCGCGCTTGGTGAGCGTGTAGGTTTGGCCTGCGCGTTCGACCGTCTTGGCCGCTTCACTCAGCGAGAGGTCGCCGTTGGAGAGCACATTGGCGGCAGCGCCATTGCGCCGGCGCATCACTGCGCGCATGCGTGCGAGCAGTTCACTCATGTGAAAGGGCTTAACGAGATAGTCATCCGCACCGGCATCCAGACCGTTCAGTCGGTCTTCGAGCGCATCGCGAGCCGTAAGGATGATGACGGGAATGTCGTTTTTTGCTGACCCCTCTCCGCGCAGCGTGCGAAGCACCGACATACCATCTAACCCGGGAAGACCTAAGTCGAGAAGCACAAGCTGATAGTCAGAGAGACCGAGCTGAGTGAGCGCAGTGCGCCCTGAAGACACATGGTCAACGGCATGGGCTTCGTCGGCCAACGCGGATTTAACGGCGTCGGCAATCATTGGATCGTCTTCAACGAGCAGAATGCGCATGGGGAGTCCTCGAGGAAAGCTCTTCTTTAAAGCTATTGTAGGTCCGCACGGCTTAGCGGCTGATGAGGGGACGGCTGAAGAAAACGATCTCGCTGGTGAGCTCTAGTCTGACCTGAATGGCTTAGAGAGATTTCGCAGGATGCAAAAAGCCCGCCGTGGGAACCCAGGCGGGCTTTCAATCTCGAATCAGCCGAAGACTAAGTTATGAACAACACAGTTTCGGATGAGTTTTTTTTGAGATTAGAAGTTGTGGCGCAGACCGATACCGAAGCCAACCATGGAGGGCTTACGATCGTAAACGGTAGCGCTGGCAGTAGTCACATCTTGATCACCCTTAGCGTACGACAAAACACCGTACACATTGGTGCGCTTGCTCAGGTCATACTTGTAACCAACCGAGGCCACATAGTACTTGATATCGAACGCGTCGCTAGCAGCAACACTGTCAGCCTCAGAGGCGTCAACGTAACCGACACCGAAGTATCCCGTACCGCCGGCAAGCGGAGCACTGGCGGAAGCCTGAAGGGCATAGCCTTCCATCTTATTCTTGAGCAAATCCAGACCAACATTCGACAGACCGCTAACCTTGCCAACGAGGACTTCGTCGAAGTACTGCGCACCCGCGAAAACCTTGACCACGCTGAAGTCATAGCTGCCGCCGAAGGCGACCGTCAGACTGTCATCCACATTGGGGACCGCATTGACATTCTTGTCAAAATATGATGCGTAATTGACTGAGTCAACGGCAAAATAGAGATTGACCGGGCCGTTCGCATAGGTTGCACCAAGGGCATAGTAACGATCGGTTGAAGATTCATTTTCAACTTGTGTATTGCTTGCCCACCCGCCGGTACTGTCCTTGGTTGCAGCCTTGGAGGAACCCATGGAGTACTGAGCATAGACCGTAAAGCCAGCAAACTTCGGAGTCTGGTAAGCAATGGTGTTGTCCATCACGCCGACAGTGGCCGCAAACACGTTCGTAGCGTTACCGACATTGGCGGCACCGTAAGAAGTACCAAAGGCGCTGACGGCACCAACCTTACCCCAGGAAGACGTGCCCTGAGTGATTGCACCGATCTTGCCGAGGCTCAACTGACCAAAAGGCCCCATGACATTGAGTGAAGCTTCACGATTGAACATCGTGCCGGAAACACTCTGCGTGCCGTCGTCAGCGTTGAAACCGCTTTCGAGGATGAAGCCAACCTTGAGGCCGTTGCCCAGGTCTTCAGTGCCCTTCAGACCCCAGCGGGAGCCGGCCTGAATACCATTGCGGAGTTCAAATTTGTCAACGGCATCAGTATCGGTTTTGTCCGCATCTTTATGCGTATAAAGGAAACCTTCGTCGACAACGCCGTAAAGGGTCACATCGGCAGCGAAAGCAGAGCCGGCAAAGGCGCCAAGGAGGGCGACTGCGGCAAGAGACTTCTTAAACATAATTTTCAGAGCCTTTTTTTACGTGAAGAGATCTGAGATCTCAAAAGTCATCACTATCGGTTTGCACGCACCGAGAGTCACAACGTTCCGTCGATTGATGATTTTTTGCACGGCATCAATCACTGGTTCAGCGGCCTGAAATTTGGACGGCAAGCCGCTCAGCCATTAACGGATGGGATATTTGTAGCCGCAGTCAGCATCGGACTGCTTAAGGAATAACCCCTATTTCTAATAAATTCATTTAAAAACACATATTTCATATTTTTTAAGGACGGTGTGAACGCATTTGTTGCGCATTTGACACATATATGAAATGCGCGAATGGGAAGCATGTTCATTTAATTCGAATTGCAGAATCTGCGTTTGCTGCCCAGTCAAAACGCGAAAGCCCCCCAGCTCGAAAGCTGAGAGGCTCTCACTAATTCAGCAGCAGAGAAGTTTTTAGGACTTCATCCGCTCAAATTAGAACGTGTGACGGATACCGGCGTAGACGGTGACCGTCGAAGGATCACGGTCGTCGGCGGAATCATTTGCCTTATTGTCAGCGTTATAAGCGTTATCCACGCTGTCGCGGTAGTAGGCAGCGACGCCGTAAACGTTGGTGCGCTTGCTCAGGCTGTAGGTGTAGCCGACAGAAGCGCCAAGGCGCTTGAATTCAGCTTTGTCGGTGCTGCCTTCAGGCGTCTTAACCTGTTCAGCATCGGTGTAGCCGACTGCGAACATCGCCGTGCCGCCGGCAACCGGTGCGCTCACGCCAGCCTGAAGGGCATAGCCTTCGATGGGGTTCTGATCGCCGAAATAGCTGCTGAACGAATAGAACGAGTCAGAGTTGCCAGCGTCAGTCGTTTTGCCGGACTTATCGTTGCCGATCATATTGTCGAAGTACTGGCCGCTCAGGAAGACCTTGGCGACTTCAAAGTCATAGGATCCGCCCAACGTAACCGAAAGACCGTCATCCAGATCGGCGTCTTTCTTGGTGAAAGTGCTGGACCAGTTGTAGCTGTCGACGACTGCGGCGAGATCGAAGCCGGCGGCCTTGTAAGTGGCGCCCAAGGCGTAGTAGCGGTTAGCGCTGGCCTTGCCTTCAGTGGCGTCAAGGTTCTCTTCCTGCTTGGTATTCGTTTCGAACGAGTACTGAGCATAAACCGTCACGCCGGCAAACGTCGGGGTCTTGTAGGTGACCGTGTTGTCAGCACGGATGCCGCCAACATAGTAGGTGGAATATTCAACCGCACCAACCCACGAAGCACCGAAGGGCGACAGGTTGCCAAGGAGACCGTAAGTACCATTGGCGGAGCCAAGCGTGCCCATGCGGCCAAAAGCGACTTCACCGAAAGCGCCGTTCACAAAGAGACGGGCTTCACGGCCGAAGAGGCGGCTGTTCTGAGCGAGCGAACCGGTATCAGCAGAGAAACCGTTTTCCAGATGGAAGCCGGCTTTTACGCCGTTGCCGAGATCTTCTGAGCCTTTGAGGCCAAAACGAGCGCCGGACTGATTGCCCGAAGAGAGCTGGAAGTTATCGACGGCGTCGGTGTTGGCCTTGTCGGAATCCACATGGGTGTACTGCAAACCGTAGTCGACGACGCCGTAAAGCGTGACGTCAGCGGCGACAGCGGAACCAGCAAAAGCGCCGAGCAAAGCAGCGGCGGCGAGAGTCTTCTTAAACATTTCAGAGCCTTTAGTTTGTTTGATTTGAAGCACCGTCAGACGGGGGGCGCCGCTTCTCAAGGAACACCTGAACTGCATCTGCTTGCGGGGCATTAATTCCGTCTGAATGTGGTCTGCCAGCCGAAGAAATGCAGGTGTACACATTGAATTTAAACAAGTTCCTATTGCTGTAATCCGATATTTTTATGGGTTGTATTCAAAAACACAAAAATGTCAGCTACTTAGAAAACGGATGATAACTATTATGTTGTAGTTGCATATTTGCAACAAATAAGAAAGACCCCGTGAACTGAGCGGATCAGGTCACGGGGATAGGTATTGCTTTAACCGCTTAAAGCACTACGCCTGAGGCAGTTCCGAATCATTCGTCGGTTCGCCCGGCAGAACCAGCCGCAAGGCTTCGCCTTCGACGACGCGGCCCGGCGCGCGCAGAATGTTTCGCTGCTCGAGGTTGTCTTGGTCAACACCGAAGCGCACCGATGAGGCTTCAGTTGTGAAATGACCGGCGAGAATTCGCTCAATGATGCCGAAGGTGAGCATTGCGCCCGCCTGCGTCGGGAAGCTCCCCAGGTCGACTTCGAGTTCAGGCTGACTGAATGCCCCAAGACCATAAGTTGCGATGTAGTCTTCGCCGAAATCCGTGGAGACGCCTGCGCGAATCACGGAGAGGATGGGTATTTGACCGTGTTTGGCGGGCTGTGCCGCTTCAATGTAAAAACCCGGTTTTTGGAGTGATTCGAGCGCAAAAACGCCCAGCGGTTCGGCCGTCCGGCAGAGCGCGGCCAAAATCTGCGCGAAGAAGGTGGCAGTTTCGACGGCTTCGGTTGGATTTCCCCGCAGTTCAACAGCAAAATAACCCGCATGACAGAGGAGGAGCGTTTCGGCGCTCCGTGTAAAGGGGCTCTTGCGTGCCGCAGTTGCCAGTGACGTGCTGTTGAGGCGCTCATGGATAAGTCGGATAGAGCCCTCAAGCGTGCCGATGCGCAGCGTAAAACAATCTGGGTCATCGGGCGTGCGGTCGGTGACGGCCAAATTCCACGCTCTCCAGAGTTCTTCAGAGAAGAGTTTCTTGTCGAAAACGAGCTGTGCGGGTGCAAGCAGCAGTTCAGCGCTGAAAACGCCGGGTTTAAGTGCAGGAAGGAGCTCCTTTTCAAAGTTGCTCGCGCGCCGCACACGTTCCTCTTCGGAGAGCAGCAGTTGCAGCCCGGTAGGGGCTTCAGACTCCAGCGCCTTGCGAATTTCCTGATACTGCGGATGGTCGGAACCGTATTTCTTGAGGAGCGCCTGAGCAAGCGGGAAATTCGCCGCCGTCATCGTCGAGCTCAATGCCCGGGCACGCTGATAGTGTTCAATGGCCGCATCATCGTCGTCCTGACGCTGAGCACTCATGCCGAGCATCCATTCCTTCACTGCCGCTTCTTCGGCATTTTGAGGTTCAATGGCTTGGGCTGCGGCAGCAGCGGCTTTGATGTCGGACTTGAGGAAGAGTCCGAGGACGCGCTGCTCGCGCGTCTCGAAAGTTTGGTGCACTTCCGGAATCCGATCAATGGCCCGTTCGACTTTCTTGGCGTCGTGGCGGAAGAGCCAGAACTTCACCCATGCAATGATCCATTGATTGTCTGACGGCCTCCACAGATCCGGCATCGGTTCCTTGAGAAAACGTCGGAGGAACCCAACTTTGGCGAGATCCGGTGCTTTGGCAGCGGCGCCGGGGAAAAAGGCGTCGAGCCATGCGCGGTCTTCTGCCGACAGTGAGGGCTCGGCAGGGACTGCGGAAGGTTCGGCCGCTTGGGCGTCAGCTTCAGCGGCCTTTATCGCGTTGATTTCATTTGCTGCCAGCGCGAGCGATGCCGGAGAGGCAATCTCTATGAGGTTCTCTGCCGCATCGTCGCTTTGGGCCTGCTGCGGCGTTTCTTCGTCATTGTCGGCATCGTCCGAAGCATCGTCGTCATCGTCCGCATCCGCAGCAGCTTTACGGAAGGTTTCAATCAGCTCGTTGAGCTTGGCTTCGAAATCCTCGATCGTCAGCGGCGCTCCCGTCTCTGCATCGAGCACAGAAACTTTGGCGCCTTGTTTTTCAGCATCCCAGGCCGCATGTGCGAGTGCGCCGAGATCGGCCGCTGCCAAATCGTCGAATAGACGCGTATTGGTTTTTTCTTCTTGAGCAGAAGCTGCTGCACCGGCATCCTGATGCTCGCCGGTCTGGTCAGAGTCTCTCGGGAGCCGCGCAGCCGGAAGGTCTTCGGGCGCGGGTTCGGTCGAAATGTGAAAATCTTCCGCGCCGAACACTTCTTCACGCACCGATTCAAGGAGTTCCGCACCGGCGAGCACCGCAGCTTCTTCACCGGGGAGCCCGATGACAAAGGCGCCGCGGACACACTTTGCGGCCGGATCCGCTTTCAGCGGAAGGGCGGCAAAAGGCCAGCCGCTGGCATCAACCGGTTTGGGCGCCCCCAGCCAGATGAGTACGTCGGCCTTGTCGGTTCCGGTGAATTCGGGCATGAGCAAGTCACGCACGGGCGGAAGCGCTGTGCGGGCAATCTGCGCGCCGTAGGGCGAAATGAGAAAGACATTGCGCTTAATGAGCTGCACCATGCGTCGGCGGCTCCAGCCGTCCCGCTTCAGGCGGTCGGAGAGCGTGAGCATCATGAGGAGCTGGGCCAGGTCAAACGTGCCGGTCAGTGCGTACCGCCGAGTCAGAAAGTCTTCGAGCTGCGGTTCAAGCTCAAGCCATGTCATCCAGTCAACAATAGCGGCGTCCTCAGGCAGTGACGGTGAGAGCTCAACAGTAATACCGCGCTTTTCAAGCGCAGCAGCCAGTTCCCGGCCTTTGTTCACCCATTCGGGAGACTGCCATTCGTCGCTCACGGCTATCACCGCTTTTTGAATTCGGCGGGGCTCTAGGACCGCTTTACGCCATTTCGCCACAGCGGGTTTAGACATCAAGGTTGGAATGAAGCCCGGATACTGCCAGCGGCCCATCCCCGAATCCGGATCGACACCCTCATGAGCGGATGCTGTCCAGGCGATGGCAAAAGCATCGCGCGCGCGGCGGGCAATGCCGCTCCAGCCGTCAAAGCGCCAGCTGGAGGCAAAGCCTTCCTGCGAATTAAATAAGGATTGGGCAGGGCGGAAAGCGGACACTCCGGCGCGAATCGCCGATTCGCCGGCGTCGGAAGGCCGTCCTAAGACGAGTGCGCCGGCAGAGGCGCCTGCAGCCACGAGGTTTGCCGCAGCTGCGGCAGCACCCCCGGTGCGCCATTCCCCATTGAGCGCGTTGACCGGATGCCCGCCCATAATGGAACGGCCCGGCGCATCAGGCGAAAGGAGCCCAAGGAACTCTCCGGCATGCGCAACGGCAGAAAGGAGGGCGCCGCCTTCCAAAAGGCTTTTGACCGGGGCTGCAGAACGCAGACAGGGCTGCTCAGGCAGTTCCATGGCAGCCTTGGTCGTCAGCCCCTCAATATCAATGTTGCCGGCGACGGTGAGTGAGGCGCCGGAAACGGCGGGTTCTGCGGACGACTTTTGGGCACAGTCGGCTGAACTGCAGAGCCGAGCAAACTGACCCGCACTCCATTCGGGGAGCTCAATCGTACGTTTCGCTGCGGCATGCAGAACGCCGCCCAAAGCGGCTGAGAGCTCATCGCACCCCGAAAGCGCTTCTTGTTCGGTGATTCCGGCCGCACGGATCGTCGGCTCAATGTCATGAAAGGGAAGCGCATTGAGGCTGCGCATCAAGCGGGCAGCTTCAGAGAGCTTCACCGCGCGGCCCCCCGCGGCAAATCGTTCCGGCGTTGCGGCGAGAAGTGCTTTGCGGGTCTCTTGGCAGACGTTGGCTCGGGTGTTTGGCTGATCGGCAGGATCATTCAGCCGCTCTTCGGCGTCTTTATTAAATGTCGTATTCGTGGTCATTCGCTGTTTTGATTGCACGTTTGAGACCGCAGGCGTCCTCGGCTTAAGCCGCTGTCTGTGTTGCGGCGATAGAGCCGTTTTTCACGCAGTCAAAGCGTTCAACGGCTCGAATGCTCTTTATATGGGGACGAATCCAATCGAGCGGGCGGCGGTCTCAGGTTTTTACCTAATCCTACACTGTGCGGTCGTCCTTTCGAGCAGGGAAGAAGTTCTCGTGCGCCATGAGACTTCTCTTTTGCGATTTAGACGGCAGCCCGTAAAGTCTGCTGACAACTCATCATAGAAAATAACTAATATTGACTTGACAACAATAGCAATCTGCTATATATTAAAGGCTAGCAATAGATAAAACAAATCGCCATGGATTTGGCGATTGCTAACGAAAGGAATTTGACATGATGAAATCCGAAAAAATCAATGCTTACGTCGCAACTTTGGCCGTTTGGAATGTGAAGCTGCACAACATTCATTGGAATGTGGAAGGACATCTCTTCAAGGGAATTCATGAATACACGGAATCGCTTTATGACCGTGCTGCTGAACAATATGACGAAACGGCAGAAATTCTGAAGATGCACGGCGAAATGCCGGTTGCCACGGTCGCCGAATCGCTTCAAGCCTCCGTGATTGAAGAATTGCCCTCGCGAGTCTTCTCCTGCTGCGAAGCCGTCGCTGTCGTTCAGGCCGATATGGAAAAGGTCGCGAAGCTGGCCCGCGAAATTCGCGATGAAGCGGCTGAGGCGGATGATTTCCTGGTGCAGGGTACGTTTGAAGGCTATCTCGCCGGATTCGCCAAGGATCTGTGGTTCCTTCGCGCGATGCGCTCCGATGCGCATGCAGGGGAGGCCTGTGATGCCAAGGCGGAAGAAAAGACGGCCGGCGCCAAGCGCTGCTGCCGCAAAAAGGCCTGATAAAGACGCTTAGCCTTGGGGCGGCGATTTGCATGCAGCAAGGCATCCGTCAATAATTAACGCCGACTCTTTACAAAAACGCGGTGTCTCTCATATTGAGAGGCACCGCGTTCGACTTCATAGGCGGCAGCAGTCTTCCGGAAGAAGACTGCTCACATTCGCATTAGAACGTGTGGGACAAACCGACGTAAGCCTGCACCAGCTTGGTGTCTTCGTCAGAGCCGTTTGCTGCAGCATTGTCGACAGAGGTCTGGCCATAACCGGCACCGCCGTAGACGCTCGTGCGCTTGCTGAGCGGGTAGACGTAGCGGGCAGAAACGCCGTAGTACTTGAAGTCCTGATCAGCAGTCGAGGTAAAGTCTTGTTTGCCATCGACATAATAGAGGCCCGCCGTCAGAGTACCGGCCGCAATCGGAGCCTTGGCGCCGAGGTGGAGGCCGTAGCCCTTCAGACCATCGGACGAAGGATCGCCTTTCGTGAATTCGTCGTTGTAAGCATTCTTAATGCCAGACAAACCTTCAAAGTACTGAGCTTCGGCGTAGACGCGAACCACTTCAAAGTTGTAGTTGCCGCCGACGAAGAAGAGCGAGCCGTCTTTGTCAGCGACTTCACGGGTACCAGCCGAGTTAGCACCGTACTTCGTGAGTTCATAGCCGGCAGCAAACTGCGCAGCGCCGTAATCGCCGCTCACGCCGATCGAGGCATAGCGCTTGGCGGCCGAGGTGCCTTCGTCGCCGCTGAAGCCCGTCGGCGTATCGTTCTTGGCCGTGCTGTCAGTCTTAAAGGAGTACTGGGCCGTCAGCTGCAGACCGGCAAAGCGCGGCGTCTGGTAGGCAACGACGTTGTCGTAGCGAGACGAAGCGGCGAAGCCCCAAACATTGTTGTCGCCGCCGTCGAAGGAATCGACGTAGCCGATGAGGTCATACGTGCCGGCCGCGGAGGCAATGCCGCCGAAGCGGCCGAAGCCCAAGGAGCCGAAAGGACCGTAGAGCGTCAGACCGGCTTCACGGCGGAAGAGGCGGTTTTCCTGAAGTGTGCCGGTGTCGGCGTTAAAGCCGCTTTCGAGCTTAAAGCCGACCTTATAGCCGTTGCCGAGGTCTTCCGTGCCCTTCAAGCCCCAGCGGGAGCCGAGGTTGAGGCCGGAGCCGAGCTGAAACTGATTGTCAGACTTTTCGTCAGTAACTTTGGTGTTGGTGTAGATGAAGCCTTCATCGACCACACCATAAAGCTGAACATCGGCAGCAGCAGCGCTGCCCGCAAAAGCGCCGAGAACGGCGAGCGCAGCGAGAGTCTTTTTCATGATTAAAACCTTCTAGAGCTAGTTGGTCCGTGTGCAGTCGAAAGTCGTGAAAGGGACTGGCCGCACGGATCAAAAAAAACAGCATTTTGTAAATGCCATTGTCAGCTCACCCTATACCTGCTCGGTATTGAATGCCGCCGAACAGCCTATAAATTAACTCAATAAAATTACAAAATTTGGTAATACCCTAGATTTTTGTCACCTTTTAAAGGAAAACAAGGAAAAAATATGGTCAACTGTGCAATAAAACAACAAATAACCAATATATTGATATCTAACTAACTATTTTGTCCATTACGTTATCAAACGGGCATATGAAGATTCTTTGAAGAAAGTATTTGTTTTCAGTTAAAGCGTTTTCGTTTACTTTTGTTTGTCATAAAACGGTTTTTTCTGCTGTCCATGAAAGCAGGTTGAAATTCGCTTCATTTCTTTTTGTGTTTTCAGGCGGATGATGTTTGAGCGCGAGGCAGGTGGTACACCCGTATAATGCGGCTTTCTTTTCATTCATCATTGATCATCCATGACCGACAAAGCGCCGTCTCAGCTGTCCGAGCATCCCCAGTCCGAAGTTCACGCCAGTGCATTCAAACCTGCGGAGCATCCCGTTACGGCATTGGCGCTTTTGCGTGTGCCGGCATGGGAGCCGGAGCGTTTGGCGGCGCAGCTCGATCTGGACTGGAATATCAAAGCCGAGCCGGTCCCGACGGATTTCCGCGAACCGTGGCTCTTTCGCGTGAACGGTTCCCTCGTGGTGATTGGATTTGAGGGACACCCCGTTCCTGGAAATGCCGCAGACGAACAGGCTAAAAACTGTCCGGACTGGCCGGACGCGCAGGAAATGGCGTCAACGCATCTGGCGTACCTCGCCCTTGCTGTGGTCGCCGAAGAGGCGACGCTCGTTGAGAATGCTCGTACGGCCATGAAGATTTTGGGGTCGCTCACGCGTCAGCCCAATGTGAGCGCCATCAACTCGGCTGGCCGCCTCTTTGAGCCCGAGCGCTTCCGCAGCGATGTGCTCACGATGCAGCATTCTGAGACGGCTTTCCCGATCTTTAACATGGTCTTCTTTGGCCTTTGGCAGCGCGAAGAGGATGCGCCGTTAAGCGGTTATACGCTCGGACTTGACCGCTTTGCCTGTCCAGATCTTGAGATTCTTGAGAGTCCCGATGCGCCTGCCGTCATTCGCGCCCAGATGATTGCGGCTGCCATGGTTCAGATCACCCGCGGCGCTGCGCTTAAAGACGGGGAAGTGCTGACGCTTTCAGGGACGTTTTTCAAAGCCGAGCTCAAAGCTTCTTCGGCAGTGCCGGGCGCCGTCACCACGCACCTCACTGCGATTGAGAAAGCGCCCGAGAGCGAGGCGCCTAAAAAGAAGAAGCGCTTCTGATTCATTCCGGATGCCGCAGAAAGCCTGCTGCCGCACGCATGCTCGGCGGCGGGCTTTTTAATACATCATTAAATTGTGCACGTGTACAATAGTGAATCGTTAGGTTTTTCATCCGATTTGTTTGAGCTTTGAACCTTCGCCATGGCCACTGACTTTGTCCTTATGAATCGCCGCACTTTCGGCATCCGGACCGCCGCACTCTGCTTTGCCGCGGGCATGATGGTTTCACCGTTTTCGTTAGCTGCAGAAGAGCCGCTCTTGAAGATCGGCGTGCTGCCGGCAGCCGATTCCGTGCTCCTCTACGCGGCCGAGTCAGAAGGGTTCTTCGAGTCACGGGGGCTCCGCATCCAGCTCCTGCCATTTAAATCGGCCATTGAAATCGGCGCAGCTATGCGTGCCGGAGAGCTCGCAGGGCATTACGGCGACCTCATCAACGTGTTCACGCAGAATGCTGCCGGTGCGCCGCAGGCTGTGGCGGCGACGGTGACGTATGCCAATCCGGCCGAGCGCAATTTTGCGCTGGTCACTCGTCCGGGTTCGAACCTGACATCACTCGAAGACATTAAGATGCATCCGGGTGCGGATACGGCCATGAGTGCCTCGACCATCATCGACTACCTGCTTGACCGCATGGAAGCGACGACGGGACTGCCTCCGTCCGCCATGAAACGCGTAGAAGTTCGCCAAATTCCCATCCGTCTCCAGCTGCTCCTTGCGGGCAAAATGGAAACGGCGCTGCTGCCCGAGCCCCTCTGCAGTCTGGTGGAATCGAAGGGCGGCAGGGCACTTTGGGATGACCGTACACTCGCTGAGCCGCTCGCGGTAGTTGCCTTCCGCAAGGCCGCCGTCACGCCGCAAACGGCAGCCGCCTTCCGCGCGGCGCTCGCCGATGCGGCTAAGGCCATTGAAAGCGATCCGGAAAAGTTCCGTGCCTTGATGGTGAAAAAGAGCCTGCTGACGAAAGCGGCTGCTTCGGCCTATAAGATGCCGACTTATGCGCATTTCGGCACAGCGGACGGTCTGCCGCCGCTGCCGTCTGCTGCGGACGTCAAACGCACTGCCGACTGGATGATTGGAAAGGGCATGATCAAGGCGATGCCGAAGCTTGAAGAGGTCGTTTTCGTCCCCTAAAGCTTGGGCCGCCAGAGCGTTGAGTTCAATGCCGGCAAGGGATTGATGAACAGCCCAGGCGGGAGGCGGCGGTGCCGGTTTGGCGCGATGGGATGCGTCCTCTCGGACGCATGCATCCCCGTCTGTTTTTCAGCCTCAGAAATTTAAGCCGCTTTGGCGAGCGCTGATTTGGTCACTTCACACCAGCCGACGGCGCCTGCGGCCCGATAAAGCTCTTCGGGCGTCAAACGCACGCCAGAAGCGTCATCGCCGCAGGCCGGCCATACTTCGGCGTGACTGAGGAGCGACCGATCAAGCCAGACAGGGATGCCGTCACGCCTGCCAAACGGACAGACGCCGCCGGGTGCGTGTCCGACGAGCGCTTCGACATCGGTTCCCGGCACAAACTTGGGCTTAAAGTGAAAAGTGCGTTTGAATGATCCCCCGTCGATCTTTCGGTCGCCGGCAGCAAGCACCAGGATAGGGCCGTCCGGTCCCAGGAGCGCCATGGTTTTGGCAATTGCGCCTTCAGCGGTTCCCAGCTCCTGAGCAGCCAAGGCAACGGTTGCACTGGATCCGGGGAATCGGCGGACACGACCTTCCAAATGCTGAGCTTTCAAAGCGGCATAGGCGGCATCAAATGACATGGTGTGGTTTTACCTTTGAATGAAAAAATGAGTCTGATCTCTTGCTGAACAGCGGATTTGGCGAAGCGCTAGAGCGGAGGTCTGCCGGCGCAGCGCATCACCCGAAAGAAAATTCGCCGATGTAGGAGGCCCAGAGTTCTGTGAGCCCTTCAACATGCTGCCCGTCCAGATTCGGGAACTGCTGACTGAGTACGGCGAGCCAAAGAAGTTTAGGCGTCGGATTAGACATGCGCTTAAGCACCAGCTCCGCCTTGCCGGCGGGCGAGCCGTTGCCCAGAGAGGAATTGTCGCTCTCATTGATGAGCGCGAGGTTGCCAAAGCCGTGTCGGCGAAGAAGCTCTTCGCGGGCGGCGTCGGCATCCTTCCCAAGATCAGCGCGGTTGCGGGCCAGCCAATGCTCGATGTCGCTTCGGGCAACGATGCGCAGTGTCCGGGCCTTTTCTTCGAATGCTCTCCAATTGAATGCTCGGAAGGCACCGGCCAGTTCAGTCTCCTCTGGGGATTGAGCCTTCTCTGCAAAAGCATCCATAGCACGCTTCAGAGCAGCAAAAGGGCGGTTTCCGCCAGTGTGGCCGTCGACCCAGAGCACGTAGTCCGTCAGGAAAAGATCGAACTGTGAGAGGGTGCCGTCGTGGTAATGCCACCCGGGCGCAGCGGCTTCAACGGCAGCTTGCGCAGCCAGCAGCTGGGTTTGGGCTGTGTTTTCGGAGGGTGTTTCTGCTGTCAGTTTAAATACGCCTTCAGCTCCTCGGGCTTGACCGGCCTCTGCGGCGCGGTAGGCCCAGGCGAGCAGTCGAAGCTGAGCAATCTTGCGGATCTTTGCAAATGCGGGCTTTTTCATGGCGAGGAAAGCTTCTGGGCTGTCGGGCAGTTTGCCGTCGGTCCCGAGACTCATCTCCAGCGCTGTCGCCGAAAGCACGAGGAGCCAGTATTGCCCCGAAGCGCTGAAGCCGCTCGCAGCCATAAAGGTCTGAATCAGCTGATTGAAAGCATCGGGAGCGCCTTCAAATGCCTCATTCTCTCTCTGACGATAGCGCCCCCAGACGCCGACCGTCTGAAGGACGAGCGAGAGCGCTCCCATCAGGCGCCATACATCGGCTGTGCCGGGCGCCTCGGCCTGCACAATATGATCGAACCGCCTGTCAAAGTTCGTGGTCGCCAGCGCTTCGTAGGCGGGCAGAGGGCCGTTTTCGGCATCGGCCGTTCTGGCTTTGTCGTACTTGAAAAGCTCATTGGCGATGACGAGCATGTTCATCATGTCAATCGGCGGAACGAATTGTTCTCGGCTCCCTTCATCTTCCGCAGGGGGCTGATCCGTTTTGCGCTTGGGCGGGTCGTCGGCCCGTCCTTTTTGGTCACCCGATTCGAGCGGCGCTTCGTCTGCGTCGGCAATAATCTCATCGATCGTCAGCGCGGCGGAGATCGGCGTGTCATCGGTTTCATCCTTGGAACCCGATGGAGAGACTTGGCCCGAATGCCACCCCTTCAGGTCGTAGCCTTTGGCAGCTTCAGTCGGGGAAACCAGACGCTCATCGGTGCTGCGCCAGAGGTGCGTAAAAAACGTTCGGCCGAAGCGGTCCTTTTCGCTGAACCGCGACAGCAAACGCGATTTCAGAATGTCGAGTGCTGAGAGCTGCTGCCCGCGCATATTGATGATTTCAAACATGGCAGGGGCTTCGTTTTCGACCTTGTCGGAGAGCGGTATTACGACGCGTCGAATGCTCACGCGATCGTGAATGCACGCTTCCAAAGCCCTGAGAAAGGTCTGCGCCGCCAAATCTTCCCGAAGCCCCTGGCGCTCGATGAATTCGGTGAGTGCACCGGCAATGCGGTTCCTTTGTTCTGTGCAGGCCGGCAGCGGACTCTCGCA
>UMBE01012612.1_pt1 | contig 16858 bp, 10 predicted proteins | sample 1963881 | NCBI WGS metagenome assembly UMBE01 (sample SAMEA4835933, study PRJEB28245) | human gut metagenome | biome: gut microbiome; material: fecal sample | place: Denmark | collected 2008 | reverse complement strand
TCCGAGGCCACAAATATAGGGGTTAGACTCTCTTCGGGGGCTGTGCTTTGGTTGTGGAAGGAAAATTGCTATTTATTGTTGGAGTGATTTGGGAAATCGCCAGAAGGTTTTGGCTTTCTGTGGAGTTGTTTTTTGAAGGATTGACCCGAATTATTGTTGTAGTATGCTGAAAACATATTAAAACAGAAAGCATTTTTCAAACACGCTCTAGTTCTTGACATTTATATTTAAAATCCTTATAATTAAGCAAATACTTAATTAAGTAAATGCTTTATTTTGGAGGAGAAAATGACAGATATCGAATTACTGCATACTATTACTATGCCAACACGGTACCAGATTCTTATGCTTTTACTGGAACATCATTACTGTGGGAAAGCATTGGCTGCGAAGATTGGAATCAGTGAAGCAGCAATATCACAGCATCTACAGATATTAAAAGATTGTGGAATAGTGACGGGACAAAGGATTGACCGTCAAATGCATTATCAGGTTAATACAGAACTTCTGATACAGAGTGTTGGTATTTTTCATCAGAAAGTATTGGAGAAGAGTGAACATATGCCAAATAGAGATTACTGTGATTGTGAGCTTGCTGAGTTTTGTAGTCGGAAGGGAGATGTAAAGAAGTAATGAGAGAGAATAAAGATTATCTGATTACAGAAAAACCATCGAGAGCTTTACTTATTTTTTCGATTCCGATGATTATTGGAAATCTGTTTCAACAGGCATATACAATTGTAGATTCTGCTATAGTGGGACGTTATGTAGGAGAAACTGCTTTAGCTGCTGTTGGCGCATCTTATGCTCTGACAAGTATATTTATTTGTATTGCCATTGGAGGTGGTATTGGTGCATCTGTTATTATCAGCCATCACTTTGGTGGACATAATTATGGACGTATGAAGAATGGTATTCGTACTGCGTTACTTTCATTTCTTTTCATTAGTTTGATACTTGGAGGTATTGGATTGATTTTCAGCCAGCAAATTATGGAGGTTTTAAATACACCGGCAGATGCAATAGATATTGCTGTAACTTATTTGAATATTTATTTTTTGGGACTGCCATTCTTATTTATGTACAACATTCTTTCTTCGATGTTTAATGCACTTGGAGAATCACGCATTCCGTTGTATTTACTGATTTTTTCTTCTGTATTGAATATTTTTCTGGATTTATATATGGTGGCAGTATTGAATTTAGGTGTGGCTGGTGCAGCATATGCAACGTTTATTGCTCAGGGAATTTCAGCAGTTTTATCTTTGATTATTTTTATTGTTACGCTTCAAAAGTTACCGGGAAAAGCTGAGGGCTGGCTGAGCAAAACAGAATTTTCTGATATGTCCAGGATTGCGTTGCCATCTATCCTTCAACAGTCTACGGTTTCTATTGGCATGATGCTAGTTCAGTCAGTGGTAAATAGCTTTGGGACACAAATTCTTGCTGGATTCTCTGCTGCGATGCGAATAGAATCTCTTTGTGTTGTACCAATGTCAGCAATAGGTAATGCAATGTCTTCTTACACTGCACAAAATATTGGTGCAGAAAAAGAGGAGCGAATCTCACAAGGTTACCGGATGGGCAATTTCATGATTATTGTTATAGCGGTTATTTTGTGTTTATTCCTCGAAATAGCCCATAAGCCTCTGGTTGCCTTGTTTTTAGATAATGCAGCATCATCACAGACGATTGTTACTGGAGAAAGTTATCTGAAATTTATTGGTTTCTTCTTTTGTATGATTGGATTTAAAATGGCTGTCGATGGTATTTTGCGGGGAGCGGGAGCAGTGAGAGTTTTTACTATTGCGAACCTGGTAAATCTAACATTGCGAGTTACCATTGCAAAATTCGGAGCTCCAATTTGGGGAGTTTCTATGGTATGGTATGCAGTACCGCTTGGCTGGCTTGCCAACTTTCTGATTTCCTATGGATATTACAGAACTGGAAAGTGGAAAGAAGCTGTTTCAAAAACGGTAGATTAGATGAGGAAAGCTCGAAATCCCATCCCCTATATTTGTGACTAAAGTCACAAATATAGGGGATGGGATTTCTTTGTGGGTGTCCGTCCCGCTGCGTAAGTCAGGATTTTTATTCTTCATCTCTGGTGATAAACATCATTATAAATGCCAACAGCAGCAATACGGAAGATATAAGGATTGCCCGTTCATGGAAGTATTTAATACACTGGTTTCCGATGATCGCCCCGCAGATAAAGCAAAGGATAATTCCGTAATAGAGAAGCCCTTTTTCAAGAGCTTCTCTTTTTTTTGTCTGGAAGAACGTGTAAATATTCTGTGTGCCGCTTCGCAAGTTTCCGATGCACATAGTAGTAGCGATACCATTTCCATGAATTTTACGAAAACTTTCTACTTGAATGCCACAGGCGAGGGAAGTTAAGCTATTTGCAAGAAGGTTATGACTTTGTGGGAGAAAGCTTACGATAGTAAGAATAATAGCCTCTGCCACAACAGAAATCTGCCGCCAATGCAAATGACTTCCTATTCCTGAATTTCGGACAATGTCTGCAAGTGCGATTCCAAAGGTAAAAGCAAGAACAGGGCAAAGGTAGCGGATAGCTGCAGGAATATTTCCTTCAGAAAGATGGACACCGAGAAGGAGCATATTTCCCGTCTGGGCATTTGCAAATACCTCGCCTCTGCCGATATAGGAATAGGCATCCATAAAGCCGCCGGATAGCGCAAGCAGGATACCAAGTTCTATGGATTCTGAAATTTGGACTTTTTTATTCAAACAAAAAACCTTCTTTCTATCTATAAGTGTGATTTACAAGTTCTATACACAATATCTTTAAAAAAATTGTGGATAGACGCAGTGCTTTGGGAAAATATTGTGGATAACTTTATAAAATTTGCATGATTTACAAAAAATAATTCAAAAGATGCCGTAATGATTATAGTGGGAATGAGACTGTTTGTCAATTAGAATATCTTTACTTTCAAATGGCAGAATGTTATCATAGTAGCTGTTAACCAAGGAAACATCTACATGATTTTTTCATTAAAAATATAGGAGGATTGCAATGGCAAAGAAAGCATTAATCGCTATGAGTGGTGGTGTTGATTCATCAGTAGCAGCATACCTTATGAAAGAGGCAGGATATGATTGTATTGGTGTGACAATGAAGCTTTATGATAATGAAGATATTGGAATGGCAAGGGAGAAAACCTGTTGTTCTTTAAGTGATATTGAGGATGCCAGAAGCGTGTGTGTTAAATTGGGAATCCCATATTATGTATTTAATTTTAAAGATGATTTTAAGGAAAAAGTTATTGATAATTTTATTTCCTGTTATCAGAATGGAATGACACCGAATCCCTGCATCGAGTGTAATCGTCATTTAAAATTTGAGCATTTATATAAGAGAGCGAAGGTATTACATTGTGATGTTATCGTAACGGGTCATTATGCAAAAATCACACACGATGAGCAGGGATATCATCTGTTAAAAGGTGTCGATGACAGCAAGGATCAGAGCTATGTACTGTATTCTCTTACACAGGAACAGCTTGCCAATACCTGTTTCCCTTTGGGAGATTACAGCAAGACAGAAATTCGTAAGATTGCAGAAGAACAGGGATTTTTCAATGCCCATAAGCACGATAGTCAGGACATCTGCTTTATTCCAGATGGAGATTATATGTCATTTATTGAAAAAACAACTGGTAAAAAGAGCGAGCCGGGAGACTTCGTAAATCAGGAAGGCGAAGTAGTCGGCAGGCACAAAGGCTACTATGGCTATACTATCGGACAGAGAAAAGGTCTCGGCATATCCGCACCAAAGCCATACTATGTAACAGAAATCCGCCCGGAAGAGAATAAAGTCATCGTCGGAAGCAATGAAGACTTATTTAAGACTGATTTAATTGCAAATGACTTCAACTGGATAGAGAACTTAGCGGAGGACGAAGTCGTTAAGGCAAGAATCCGCTATCACCAGACAGAAAAAGAAGCAACCGCCAGGAAAAATTCAGATGGAACAGTAGACATTCATTTCTTAGAACCACAGCGTGCGATTACCAAAGGCCAGGCAGTAGTCCTGTATAGGGATAACCACGTAGTGGGGGGAGGAACAATCATAAAATAATTTTTGATTTGCCGCAGGCAAAGGAGACGCATCCCAAGAGAAAAGAAATCTGTGGTCGGATTGCCAGAAGAATTTAGAAAAGAGTCAGTAAAAAATTACCCCATTTTGTTCCGTTGTGCTAAACGTTCCATTTTGCCCAATAAAACAGAAACTTCGGAGAAACGAATCCGAAGTTTCTATGGTCAAAATTCCACAGCACAAAGTCACAAAATGGGGTGATTTTTTTACTGACTCTTCTTCTCGTATTCTTCTGGCAATCCGACCACAGATTTCTTCACTCTCGGGGAGCTGTGCTTTGGTTGGGGCAGAATCAGAATATTATGTTAGATAATTTTGAGATTTTTCAAAAGGTTATGGCCTTCCAGAAAATGAATACTAGTAAGCAGGCGTTTTCAAAATTTTTAAGCCGGATTGCACAGAAAAAATTGAAAAAGAATGGGTTCACTATAAGATTGAATTTTATTCCTTTGCGCTGTGGAGTTCTGACTGTAACCTCACGAGATCGTTTTTGAGCAAGGTTGTTTTATCAGGCAGAATGGAACATTTAGCACGACAGAATAAAATCAAACGTATAATGAACCCCTTCTTTTTTAGATATCTAAGATAATCTGGCAACAGCCAAAGACAGCTCCCAACGAGAGAAGCCATCCTATATTTGTGGCCTTAGAGCAAGGATTGAATGCGAGTATGTAAGCGAACATTCAACCCGTAGTGATAGAGTCACAAATATAGGATGGCTTCTCTCGTTGGGAGCGTCTCCCCTGCCTGCGGCAACCCAGAGCTTAATAAGAAATTACCGTAGTATTTGTTGGCATATATTTCCAAATATAATATGCATCGGAGTCCATCAGACGCACACATCCATTAGATGCTGGTTTACCAATTGTAGCATCTGCATACACCGTGCTTGCAATTGGAAATTTATGATGATTCTGGCTACTGCCGGATGGGTAACGGTGTACTCTGGTGTGGAAAGAGTTTCTTCCACAATAATGAGTTATGTATTCTTCATAAGTATTAACATAATACCAGCCATTTTCCTTCTGACCAATGCGGAAAGTTCCATGGGGAGAACGGGTATTATAGTTTCCGGAGGCGCAAGGGAACGATTTGATTAATTTCCAATTGTTCTTTCGACCCTGAAAAATGCTGACTTCCTGTGTATAATGACTGACCCAGATTAAATAGCTGGTTTTGCTGGAATACTTTTTAACATAAGCAAGTTTTTGAGCAGTAGAATATTTGGATGTTGTGTAGTTGCATTTGAAAGCGCGAAGACTTCCTGTAGTGAGGTAGTAGGTCTTTCCTTTATAGAGAATCTCGCTTCTCTTATATTTGGTATTACGTCCGATTAAATCAACGGTTACACCGCTGCTTAATGTTTTAACAACTTTTTTAGAAGTCCAGGAACGGTAAAGAGAAACTCTCTTGGTTGTCTTGCAGAAGTAAGTCATCGTTCTTATTGTTTTTAATGGTGAAAGTAAAGTGTTAGGGGTACAGCTTACAGTAGCTCCTGTTGAAGAAGTATAATTCTTTCCATTAATCGTTGTGTAAGGTTTTACCATAAAAGTAATACTTGAAGCGCCGCTTGCAATGGAAGTCTGATAAGTGGAGCGGGTGGTGTTTGCTAAAAGAGTGTAACTGCTGCCTTTTTTTATATATACACTGTAACCGCTTGCGTTATAAAGTGTGTTCCATTTTAAGTTGAGACGGCTATTGCTTGCGTAGACAGATAATCCAGTTACATTCTGTGAAATGGTTACGGGAATCGTAGCAGAGAGCTTTCTGGAAACCGTTTTTGCGTTAGGAGCGAATGCTTTTACAGTAAATGTGTAGGTCTGGCCTTCATTTAACTGATTAAATGTATAAGTTCCGGCTTTTTTAAACTTAACAGAACGTCCATCGGAACAAAAGAGTTTATATTTATTAGCTCCAGTGACGGCTTTCCATGTGATTTGTGCACTTTTATATCCTGGTGTAACAGTAAAATAAGGTGCTTTCAGTGAGACGGCTTCGGTTGAACTGGTTGTGCTCTGGCTTTTGACCGTTGTCTGACTTGCATTCAGAGAAACTGCCGGATAAGTGCAAAGCCCGAAGAATAAAAGGGCTGAAGCGACAGAAAGACAGAGTTTATTTGTTATTTTCATGAAAAATCTCCTCTCTCATAGTATTAATGGTTATTGATAATTTACTATCTGACTAATATAACAAATCCTGCTACCAGAAGTCAAGGAGATGGATTTACTATTTAATTCAAACAAAATTCAGCCAAAGCCCTCTGTTTCCATCCCCGAATCTCTCCAACCACTATTTTAATTCAACTAAAAACAGCCAAAGACAGCCCCGGAAGAGAAACGCTATCCTATATTTGTGGCCTTAGAGCAAGGATTGAATGGGAGCCAGTAAGCGAACATTCAACCCGCAGTGATAGAGTCACAAATATAGGATAGCGTTTCTCTTCCGGGGCGTCTGTCTCTTAACGAATTAAACTAGCCAAAAATTCTGGGAGAATACTTTCTGGTACTTCCATTTCTCCCTGTCCTTTAAATAAGGAAATATGTGGTTTGTTCTGACCGTGGAAGTCTGTTCCGCCTGTTTTAAGAAGACCCCACTGTTTGGCAAGACCAGCAACATATTCCTGTTCAACAGGAGTGTAAGTGTTATAGTAAGCTTCAATTCCAACAAGGCCGGCTTCTTTTAATTCGCGGACCAGAGTTTCTTTTTGGGCGGAATCTAACTTTTTATAGAACATAAGGTGTGCAAGAACAGGGACACCGCCACTGTTTTTGATTAGTTCGATTGCTTCCTGCGGAGTAGGCATGATACGTTCCACATAGCAGCATCTTCCCTCTGCAAGATATTTATCAAATGCTTCTTGAACAGAAGAAACATATTTCTTTTTCATAAGAAGCTTTGCGATATGTGGGCGGGCGATTGTTTCGCCTGGCTTATCTGGTTTGATTTCGTCCATGGAAATCTTAAAGCCCTGTTCCTGAAGTTTCTCAATAATTTTTGCATTACGTCCGTCACGGCTTTCACGACAAACGGCAAGGCGTTCTAAGAGAGCCTTATTTTTTGTGTCGATGTTATAGCCAAGAACATGAATTTCTACTCCGTGATAGTCTGTAGAAATCTCTACACCAGAGATGGCAGTAAGTCGTTCTTTATGTTTGGCAGCAGCTTTCTGAAATTCTTCTGTGCCAGCAACTGTATCGTGATCGGTAAGAGCAATTATAACAGGATTTTTATCACCAGCAAGTTTTAGGGCATCATTTATAATTTCTGTTGGGGAAAATGTACCATCAGAAGCAGTAGAATGAATATGTAAATCAATATAAGTTTTCAAAATGTACTCCTTTCATGCAATAATCAATCAAGTATCTATAATATTCTATATCTAGTATCGCAGAATTAGTTAAAAAAATCAATGTCTATGACAATTATTTATATGAATTGAAAGAAAGTGATGGAAAATGTGTAATAATGCAATACTTGTTTGTAATAATTGCATAAAGGTGTTAGAATATCTTTATTGAAAATGAGAAGCTAAACAGGCAGACAGAACATGTAACGGAGGTTAATCTATAATGGAAGATATGATGAAAGCGTTGTTGGATGTGGTGAGAGCACAGCACACTGCAACAGAAGGAAGCGAAGAAAGACCATTTGATATTAATGATATTATTGATATGGCGCTGAATATTACCGGGAGACCAGAAGAACCAGAGGAACAGCAGGAACTTTCTGATACGATTCAGAAGCTGGCAGAATCTCTGGCACCAGATATTTTCCCACCGAAGACATTTGAGGAGATGGATGATTCCGAGCAGGCAGCTTCTGCAGTGAATATGATAGAGGAACGGTTAAGAAATGGTGGCAGAAGAAGAGAGACAGCAGCCCCACAGTCACAACAGGAAATGACTCCACAGCAGAATAGTTCACAGATGCAGAGTGAGTCACATGAGGAGAATCCTTTTGCACAGGTAATGGAGAATGAAAATGCGAATATTCAGCAACAGTCAGAAACTGCAGATGGATATGGAAATATGGCATCCACAGACAGTGGTGCGTCCGAAGATTATGGTAATGGCAGTTCTTACGATATGTTTGGACAAGACGATGTAAATCATCAGGAAGCGGCGAATCTTAATGATTTGATCTATAATAATTTTATGCAGATGATGGGATTAAATGATCCTAAGGTAGAATATCCATTTGACCGTTCTCAGATTCGATATGGAAGGGAAAAGACAGCGACGGAAATGCTTGCAGAAGATGAGGCCAACAAGGCAGAAGAGAGAGCATTAGAAGAGCAGAGAAGAAGGCCAGTTTCAGCCTGGGAACTTGCACAGTCAGCTGTGGATAAGGATGAGGAAGCACATCAGAAAGAGGAATATGAACCTAAAGAGATGAAGATGCCAGAAACCAAATCAGCTTCTCAGTTAGCCGCAGAAGCAATCGCGAAGGCCAAAGAAGAGGATCAGATGAAGCTTGAGGCAGAAAAGAGAGCAGAACGTCTTATGGAAGAGGCAAGAAAGCGCGGAAAAGATCCGATGGAATTTGCACTTCATCAGCAGGAAATTTTAAATTATATGGAAAAGAACAGTGATGAACTCGTTTCTTTTGAAGATTATGAAGATTTATCACCAGAGGAAAAATTAGAGATAGAGAAAGAACTTTATCGGGAAAAACAGATTGAAGCGGGAGTGGCTCCAGAAGATATCAGTGATGAGTTACCAGATGAGATTCTGGAACAGTCTGGAATCGCACCAGATCAGACAGCAGGAGAGCAGAATAGTCAGGAGTCTGCCGGACAGGGAGATGGAACAACAGCACAGCAAACCAGCCAATCACAGGGAATGCCGACATTTTCAGATGATATGCTTCGTATGATTAGTCAGGAAGTAGTACAGGAAAATGCAGAGATGATTCTGGCTGAAGATGCTAATGCAGACTTAGGATTAATTAACGAGACGATTTTCGAAAACTTGAAAAATCTAATGAGTCAGACTGGCGGAGCTGTGACGCAGGAAGATATGGAATCTTTGATCGGAGAAGTTATTTCCAGAAATACGTCTTCTGACTCAGAAGAAAAACAAGAAACTTTGGCGCAGACGGAAACAGGTACTACAGCTGAAACGGCACCGATGGCATTTGAAGGCGAAAGTGCAGGCAGTGCTGTTGGAAGTGGAATGGCAGGAACGAGGGAACCAGCAGTGGAAAGTTCACAGTCAGAATCACAGAGCCAGCCAATGTCAGCGGTAGAACTTGCCAGGGCAGCACAGCAGGCAGCTAAGCCAGAGCCACAGGAAGCCAGAGAAACAAAGTCAGCAGTAGAACTTGCAAAAGAGGCACAAGAAAACGCAGTACAGAAGAAGGCTGAACCAATATCGGAGACAGAGGAAGAACTGAGCGAGGATGATTTAAACTTTGATGAATTAGATTTAGAAGAGGAGTCCGAAGAAAGTCAAAGTCCTTCCATTGAAGAATTAAAGGCACAGCTTAAGGCAGCAGAAGAAGCATTGGCAGCAGAGCAGTTAAAAGCGGCACAGAAAGCCGGGAAAGCAGAGGAAGAGAAGAAATCAGAAGAAATTCCGAAAGTGGAAGAAGCAACAGAACAGCCGATGGAAGAGAGTGCATCAACAGCCGGGGAACAGACAGCAACAGAAGAAAGTTCTGAGATAACCCCTGCGCCGACAGCAGAAGAAGTACAAGAACAGCCTGAGTATTCTGAAGTTTCAGAAAAAGAAGCGGAAGAATTTGAATATGTTGATCCGGGCGAATTAGTTCTTGGAGACCACACACAGGCAGAGATAGATGAAGCTTTGGATAATCTGGCATCTCTTGGCCTGGAGGGTGAAGTCTATGAGCGTGCAAAAAGAATGCTCTTACTGGAACTTGCTGGTTCAGAAGTAGCACTTGATGCATGGCTTGAAGAACAGGAAAATGGCAAGAAGAAAAAGGCAGCGGTATCCGCGTTAGATACAGAAGAAGATGCTCTTGAAGATTTAGAAGATTTAGATGAAGATGACCTCGAGCGAGAATTAGAACTTGCTATGGATGAAGACTTTATTGAGGAAGATTTAGAAGAACCTGCAAATGAAGAAACTTTAGAAGAAAGCAGTCAGGACAAATCTGAAGAAACAGAAAAAGAGGCAGTTTCTGAGGAGAATTTAGAAGAAAACTCTGTAGAAAAAACGGAGGACGAATCTGATAAGACGGAAGGTGCCGAAGATGTATCAGAACAGCCAGAAAGTATTTTAAAAGAAGCTTCTGAGGAAGAAATAAGCAGTGAAGAGGAAAACTCTGAGGAAGAAGAGGGAGAGACCTCAGAGGCAGCTCAGGAAGAAGCAGCAAATAAGGAGTTCTCTGAGACAGAAGAAGAGGCAGCAAATAGAGAGTACTCTGAGACAGAAGAGAAAGAGACAGCAAATAGGGAGTGCTCTGAGACAGAGGAAAAAGAGATAGCAAATAGAGAATACTCTGAGACAGAAGAGAAAGAGACAGCAAATAGTGAGTGCTCTGAGACAGAGGAAAAAGAGATAGCAAATAAGGGAGTTTCTAAGAAAACAGAGAAAGAAGCAGAATACAAGGAAGCAGAATACATTTCTGAATCAGAAGACACAATTCAGGTAGAAAAAACAAGACCGGAAAAGGCAGAGAGGACATCTTCACAGACGAAGAAGCCTGCACACAGTGAGAGAACATCACATTCCAGAAAACACAAGAATATTGTAAAACGTAAGGAAAAAACAGCTCCAGAAAAAGAAGAAAGAGAATTTAGCGCAGTAGTTCTAACAGGAAAGAATGTCGAAGAAAAAGAATTCCAGGTAAGTGTCCGCAATCCATTTGTTCTCAAAAACTCTGCAAGCTTTATGGATAAATTTGAAGAGTATATTGTAGATACACAGGAAAACAGAAAGTTAAGCACAGGATTCAAACGTTTAGATGCAATGCTCCGCTATGGCCTTCATAAAGGAAGTTACTTTGTAGATGCTACACCTCAGTATTTAAAGAACGGATTTATGCAGCAGATAGCCGACCGGGCAGCAGAAAGCGGTGTAGATGTACTTTATATTTCAACAGAGCTTACCCGCTATGACCTTATGGTAGATACTATCTCTCGTCTCAGCTATGAAATGAATAAAAAAGATGAAGAAAAAGCAGTATCCTCTATGGCAATTATGACAGGAGAAAAAGGCGCAGATATTCGTTCTTTAAAAGATGAATTGAATTGGTACAGAGGACGGATCAGTGAACATCTTTTTGTACTTGATCAGGAAGCAGTGTCTGAATATGTAGAAAATATGGAAGATGCCTCCGCAGGAGATATATTAGCAGAACTTATTCGTTCCATCGTAACAGAGGGAGCACATAAGCCAGTGGTATTTATTGATAATATTGAAAATATACTCTCAGTAGAAGATTCTGAGGATATGAAACCGCTCATGGATGGAATCCGTAAACTTGCAAAAGAACTGGGAATTCCGATTATTATGTCCTACGGATATGCACCAGCAGAAAGTGAAAATGAGCTTGACCCAGATGAAATCGAATATCACAAATCATTAGGAAATATGTGTGATGTATATCTTGAACTCAAATATGCAGATATGATAACAGAGGATTACGAAGAATTAACAGAAGATGATATTCAGGAAATGGTAGAAAACGGTGAAATGCTTCTTATTAACGTACAACTTCATAAAAATAGAAGAACAATGAAAGCATCCTGTCAGATACAGGCAACACCGAAGTTTAATTATTACGAAGAATAGTGATTTGCCGTAGGCAAATAGACGAAACACCAAAGAGAAGATATCCTATATCTGTGACTTTAGTCGCGGCGGTTTGAATGCTCGCTTATGCGCTTGCATCCAAACCTTGCTCCGAGGTCACAGATATAGGGTATTATATGGCGCTATTCCGTAATCCCAATATAATCCGTTACAACCTTAATCTTCGCACTGATCTTCTGAAGCTCTTCTGTTGGTTTATAATCTTTCGTACCAAAGAGATATTCGTGTGCTTTTTTTACATTTGTCTGGGCTGTAATTGGAAAACCGTAATAGATGCCGTTATATCGTTCATCTTCAGATTTAAAAGGATAAGCCTGCGAATCTTCTATCTTACAACGTGCCATGGAAAGAGTCAGCTTTGTGAGAGCGTCATTAGAGAGGCTCGTTTTACACTGTGGAAGAACAGTACTGATTAACTTTCCAAGTTTTAGCGGCTGTTTTTTAGCTGTATTCATAATACCTTCAAGAACAAGTCGCTGATGGTTAGCTCTTGCGTGATCTCCGCCTTCCATGTAGCGGATACGAGAGTAGGCAACAGCCTGATTACCATCGAAGGTATAAGTTCCGGTTTTTTCAAACTTCGGAGAATTTCCACCGTTAATATGATTCATATTACCAATATAATCATTTAAATTCTGTAATTCTTTTTCAGAATTAATGGTCAATGGAATACCTCCAAGCACATCAACAGCATCGGCTAAGGCTTTAAAGTTAACCGTGGCGAAATCTGTGATATTTAAATCCAGGTTACGGTTAATTGTGCGAAGAGCAAGTTCTGGCCCGCCATAAGAATATGCTGCATTAATCTTATCGTATTCGCCATCAATACTTACATAGGTATCACGGTAAATAGACATCAATTTTACCTTTTTGGTTGATTTATTGATGCTGGCAATGATGATACAGTCAGTACGGGAACCTTTATCTTTAATTTTATTATCCTGACTATCAACGCCAAAAAGAGCAATATTTTGATAATCTTTTATATTAGCATCCGTATCATTTACAGTTACACTTGTTTTATCTAAAGGATATTTTTCTATTTTGGAAAAGGCACCTTTTAATGAGAAACGGAATGCAAAAACCGCCCCGGCAATTAAAAGAATGATTAAAAGAAGGAAAGGAAAACATCCCCATTTTTTCTTTTTTTTACGTTCATGATAAGTTAAAGCTCGTCCGCCAGAAGTCTGCCGCTTTTGAGACTTTGTATCAGGCTTATTCTGGGAAGAGGACTTCTTTGTTGATGGTTTGCCAGAATTTTTTATAGAAGAACCAGAGGAATGATATCCTGTACCGGAAGAACTTCGAAGCAGGCCATCAGTATTCAATGTGGAATGTGTATGATGGTCGTGAGAAGTTTTGAAATTATTCTGAGAACTTCGTCTGCCGCCTGTGCTGGAATAGTTATATTTGTTTTCAATGTTATCTTTACTATATATTGAACCATATTTCATAAAATATGCCTCCATTCTGTCATAGGTACTTCTGGAAATTTAATAGGTTTATGGAATGTTTCGGAGAGTACATTCATTAGTTAAAAAATCTGTGTTAGTAAGCATTTTTATTGACAAATCCTTTAAATACAGTAAGAAATAGAATCTTAATATCAAAAGATAATGTCCAGTTTTCAATATAAAAAATGTCATGTTCAATTCGTCCCTCAATGGATGTGTCTCCACGGAAGCCGCAAACTTGTGCCCATCCTGTCATACCGGGACGTACCTGATGCTTTATCATATAACGAGGAATCTCCTCTTTAAATTTCTCAACGAAAAGAGGTCGTTCTGGCCGTGGACCAATGAGACTCATATCACCCTTTAATACATTAAATAACTGTGGCAGTTCGTCAAGACTGGTCTTACGGATAATTCTTCCCACGGGAGTGACCCGGGGATCGTTGTGTACTGTCCAGGCCTTTTGTTCCTTAGAGGCAGACTGTACTCCCATCGATCGGAACTTGTACATTTTAAAAGGTTTATTATGAAGACCGACTCGTTCCTGACAGAAAATAATTGGTCCTGGGGAACTCTTTTTAACGAGAACAGCAACAACAGCCATAATCGGTGAAAAGAGAATGATACAAACGATAGAACCAATAATGTCCACAAGACGTTTGATACATTTGTTTACAGTATTTGTAAGCGGAACATTACGGATGTTGATAACCGGAAGTCCGTTCAAATCCTCAGTAACTGGGTTAGTAGAAATAAATTTATAATAATCTGGAACAAACTTTGTATGCACACCAGACTTTTCGCAGATAGCAACCATATCTCCCAGTTTATAATACTCTTTCAGGCTGAGTGCGATTGCCACCTCATCCATAGAAGTGTTCTGAAGAAACTTTTCTACATCCTTTAACTTACCAATGCAAAAAGTATTGCGGTAAGAAAAGTCAGCCTTGAGATTATCATCGAAAATACCGTGAATGGTGTAGCCCCACTGTGGGTTTGACTTAATACGGTCGATGTAGGCTTCGGCTGCTGCACTGAAACCAATAACAACAACATGTTTAAGATTAAATCCCTTTCTGCGAGTTCTTTCTAATGCATAACGGATTGCCGCCCTTTCAGCAATGGTAAGAAGCATGGAAAGAACATAGAACATTAACTGAAGACTTCGTGAAACATGGGGAATCTTCATAAAGATTATATATATAAAGAAGAAAACCATTCCAATGGAATTCGCCTTAATGAGATTCGCATACTCTGAAGTCCTATTTTGAAATCTTTTTGGTTTATATAAATTAAACTTTGCATATAAAATAAGGTATACAGGAATCAGAACAAGAAGTATACCCTGATATTGCCACAACTGCCGCCAGTAACCAAAACGAGGAAAAATGTCTTTAAAAAGAGGGCATATATATCGAATATAGTAACTAAGACAAAAGGAACAATAAATAACCAGTGCATCAAGAACGACGTGGAACCGGTTAAGATATTTTTGATTCTCTTTAATCATAAAAGTGTACCTCCATCACCCAAAAGGGATATATATATGGAAAAAAGGGCGTAATATACCTCTTACTGGGATAATTTTCTAACTTATTATACAATAGAATAGGGCATTCCACAAGGTTATTTCTTTTCCTGCTTTTACGAAAAAAGTGTGAAAAAGCTGCAAAATCAGTAGAAATCCATAAATTTGCCATAAATACAACACAAATTTATCACACATCGTTGCTAAGATAAGGTTACAAACTTAGGAAAGGGGATAACATTATGAACGAATTTGAAAATGGATTCCATAATGAGAATTTAGAGAACAACAGGATAAATAACCAGGAAAACAATAGTCAGCAAGTAGCTATAGATGTAACACCGATTGAGGAATCGGTAACACAGGAGAATACAGAGAGTCATAGATATTCTTACAGAGAACAAGGTACAGGTGGCAGTTCCTATCAGTATGACAATGGAAATAATTGCAACGATACTTATAATAATTCTTATAGCAGCCACGGATGGAGAGATGAGAGTACTTATAATAATGAAAATTATTATGGGAATATCCCGCCGGAACCTGATAAGAGACGCAGACAGAGAAAGAATGGCAGTAAAAATAATAAGAACGGAATGGGTAAGAAAGCCGCCAAGTTAGTTGCATCTGCAGCAGTATTTGGTCTTGTAGCGGGAGCCTGCTTTGTAGGAGTGTCCGTAGCAAAAGATAAATTATATCCTTCTACAGCAGATCGAATTGAAACAACATCGGGAACAACAAGTGCAAAGAGCGAGACATCATCAAGCGGCTCAAGCAGCTCCAGCAGTAATGTAGCAAGTGTAGTTAATGAAGTGATGCCATCTGTTGTATCTATTACAAGCACAATTCAGTCTTCCAATTATTATGGCTTTGGTACACAGGAATCAGAAGGAGCAGGTTCAGGATTTATCGTTGCAAAGACAAAAGATAATCTTATGATCGCAACAAATAATCATGTAGTATCCGATGCCACTTCCCTCACCGTAGGATTTGTAGATGATACAACAGCAAAAGCTACAGTTGTAGGAACAGATTCCAGTGCAGACCTTGCAGTTATTTCTGTAAAGATAAAGGATATCAAAGACTCTACAGCATCAAAGATTAAAGTTGCAACACTTGGAAGTTCTGATGATTTAAAAGTAGGAGAAGAAGTAGTAGCAATCGGTAATGCATTGGGATATGGACAGTCCGTTACAACAGGTGTAGTCAGTGCAAAGAACAGAGAAGTATCTTTAACAGATGGAACAATGAATCTTCTTCAGACAGATGCCGCAATCAACCCTGGTAACAGTGGTGGTGTACTTATTAATATGGATGGTCAGGTTGTAGGTATCAACAATGCGAAGTTAGAAGATACATCCGTAGAAGGTATGGGATATGCGATTCCTATCACTACAGCTAAAACTATCTTAACAGATTTAATGAATGCCAACAGCGTAAGCACAAAAGATGCTGCATTCCTTGGAGTCGTAGGCCGTGACATTAATGAATCTTATTCCAGCGCACTTGGAATCCCTAGCGGAATCTATGTATCACAGGTAGTCAGCGGATCACCAGCAGAAAAAGCAGGAATCTCTGCAGGCGATGTCATTACCAAGTTTGAGGGTAACAACGTATCTACAATGTCCGGCTTAAAAGAAAAACTGGCACTGAAAAAAGCTAATACAAAAGTAAAAATCACATTTAAGAGAGCAAATCAGAGCGGAACATACGAGGAAAAGACCGTTACAGTAACTCTTGGTAAAAAGAGTGATTTCAGTGATGTAACAACAGATAACTCCAGCGATTCCAGCAATGATTCCAATAATAACTCCAATAATGGAAATAATAATGGAAACAGCAATGGCAACTCTGGTAATAGCAATGGAAATTCCGGAGACTATGGTTATGGCAATGGAAATTTTGGAAATGACAATGGCAATGGATATATAAATCCATATGAATATTTCTTCGGAAATAACTATTAATT
>UMBE01072110.1_pt1 | contig 16865 bp, 15 predicted proteins | sample 1963881 | NCBI WGS metagenome assembly UMBE01 (sample SAMEA4835933, study PRJEB28245) | human gut metagenome | biome: gut microbiome; material: fecal sample | place: Denmark | collected 2008 | reverse complement strand
AACGTTCAAAAGAATAAAATTTACTTTCCTTCAAATCGCCAAATTTAGTTTTCACTTCATTTTTTAATGCATCATATGCTTTTGCATCAAAATTCTTTTTTAATCCATTATCAATATTGGCTCCTAATTTATCATATGGAACTTTTTCTGTTGTAATACCACTGATAAATGTTTCAGCAACTTTTTGATCTTTATTTAAATCTCCGCCATCAGCTGCCATACACACATTAGAAAATGCCATTATCATAACAGCTACAAAAATCAATACTATTTTTTTCATTATAAAACCTCCCTTAGTTTTATTTATTTTTTTCTTAGTATAACATTTAATTTATATTACTACAATAAATTTTATAGTTAATGCAAATATCTATAAATAAATTTTATACTAAATAGATATTATTTTTTCATGAAACTAAATAATTTTTTCATTACAGCCATTTTTCTTTCAGCTGCTAATTCATGAGATATATTTATATCTTTTGCACTATAAAGAGGATTTAATACATCTTTAAACGCTAACCATTCATCAGAAAATAATGGACATTCCATAGCAATATCTACTGCTTCTTGTCTTACTTCTTCAATAATTGCCATATCATCAATATTTTTCAATACCTTAGCCATCATTTTACCAATGTGTTCCATCTGCACTTCTTTAAGCCCTCTAGTTGTTAAAATCAAACTAGATAATCTCAAGATTTCAAAATTAAGATTTTCATCACAAGTAGATAATACAGTTGGTTTTACGATAAAACCTGCACTTTGTAAAGCATTATGCGCTTTTTTACAGCTAATACCTAATTTAGTAAGGTTCACTAAAACTAAATTTGTATCAGTTCCTTTACATAAAATTGTAATGCCTTCTTCTTCTAGTCCTTTTTGAAGTGCTTTCGCATTTAATACAACTTGTTTAGTATACTGTTTGAATTTTTCTGTAGTCGCTTCTTTAAATATAACAGCTAAACTAGCTAAAATATTTTTTTTCAAAGAAAAATGTCCTGTAGTGATAACTGTTTTATCAATGATATCAGCTAATTCTTTTTTACATAAAATCACTGAACTTTGTGGTCCTCTTAAAGAATCATGTGTTGAAAAAGTTACTACATCTGCATAAGGTACAGGTGAAGGTATTTGTCCTGTTGCTACAAGACCTACATTTTGACAAATATCAAACCACATATAAGCACCTATATCATGTGCAATTTTAGCTAATCTTTCATAATCTATAACTCTTGGATAATTAACTGGTGAAAAAATTATCACTTTAGGTTTATGTTCTTTGGCTATTTGTTCAACTCTATCTAGATTTAATAATTGTGTTTTAGGGTCAATACTAAATCTAACAAAATTAAATTCTAAATTTTTACTATTACAATGGTCGCTTTTTCTATTATCTAAAGATAATATAGTATCGCCTTTTTTAGCTAAACTATAAAAAACAACGCGAGAAGCAGCTGCTATACTTTCTAAACGAATAACTGCATGTTCACTGCCAAATAATTTATTAATGCGATTAATAGTGATTTCTTCTAAGCCTGTAGGTTTAGCTTCATCATGGTGTGTTGTCAATGTATTTGACAAAATACTACCTTCAAGATATGTGCTTAAAGGTGATGAATAATTTTCCTCTGGCATAAAAGATAAGGTATATTTTTGTCTTTGTACCTCTTCTTGAAAGAATGTATATAATTCTGTATCAAATGAAGCAATCGTACTAAGAGCATTTTCTCTATCCATAAAATCAATCCTTTAACTATAAATAAAATCTAAAATAAAACTCTCTTATACTATCTGATATTCATCATGGGAAAAATGGCCAGAAGAAAGGAATTACAATCATGCAAACAACTAGAGAAACTACAACAAGTGGCAAACCGACTTTTACATAATCCATAAATTTAAAATGACCTGGTATCAGTATCAAAGTATTCGGTGGCGTTGCGACTGGTGTTGTAAATGCACAAGAAGCAGCAATACCTATTGCCATAAGCACAGGATAAGGTGATGCACCTATAGATTGTGCTATAGATATACCAATTGGTGCTAATAATGCTGCAGCAGCTGTATTTGACATAAATTGTGTAAGCCCACAAGATAAAATAAACATTGCTACAACTATTAACATTGGAGATGGATTATCCCCAATAATTCCTACTACACCATCTGCTATCATTTTACCTGCACCACTTTTATCCATAGCTGAAGCAAGTGGTAGCATACCTGCAAATAAGAAAATAGTAACCCAGTCAATACCTAAATAAGCTTGTTTTTCAGATAAACAACCTGTTAATACGCAAGCTAACGCTCCTATTATCGCAGTAGTTTGCATTGGTATACCAATATTTTTTTCAAAAGCCATACCTAATACAACTAAAATTAAGATAACAGTACATATTATCATTTTCTTTGGATCTTTGACTTCATCTGAAGCTTTATCATTCTCTACAGTTTCTACATAATGTCTAGGGCAGAATTTTCTACCTATACTTAACATATAAACCATACCAGCTATAGATAAAGGTACACCAATATACGCAAATTCAAAAAATCCAAAAGGTTCTAATCCTGTTGCTTGAAGTGTTGCACTCATTAAAATATTTGGTGGGGTACCAACCATAGTGATTGTTCCACCAACATTTGCAGCTACTGCTAATGCCATCAACTGTGGGGATACAGGTATTTTTGCTACCGCACAAATTTGAATTACTACTGGCATCAAACAAGCTACTGTAGCTGTATTTGATGATACTGCTGATAATAAAATAGTAATGCACATCAAAGCTGCCATCAAACGATTTTCACTAGTTCCAGCGCTTTTTACTACTTTTATACCAATTTTTTGTGCCAATCCAGTCTGAAACATCGCTGCTCCAATGACAAACATACCAGCAAATAAAACTACTGTGGAATCAGAAAGACCAGAAAACACTTGTTGTGGAGTAAGTACTCCTAAAAGACCTAATGCAATAGATGCACCTATAGCCGTAACAGCCAATGGAATAAGCTCTGTTACAAAGAAAAATGCTGCTACAGCTAAAACGCATAAAGTTATTACTGCAGGGCTCATAAAATTCCTCCTATCAAATATTTTTTTATTTCTGCAACAGTAATTTTTATTATATCATAATTATTCATAAATTCTAAGACAATACGAAAAAAGATTACATATTTTTAAGTTTTACTATTGAAAATTATTTATTTATTAAATTTTGTAACATTTTAGTCATATGAAAAAAATTATAAAAAAGTATTGCAAAATACATAAATGAGCAGTATAATAATTTTTGTTATTAATGACTCACTAGCTCAATTGGTAGAGCATCTGACTCTTAATCAGCAGGTTCCGGGTTCGAGTCCCGGGTGGGTCACCATATGATTTATAAAATTAAAGCAACTATCAATGATAGTTGCTTTTTGTTTTTTACTACTTGATAAAATTTTATTTACCATAAAATTACCAGCTAAAATTAAGAAAAACTCCTCTAAAGCTTGAAAATTAAACCTTTTTATAAAATCTCCAAAAATCCTATTATCGCTGGTAAAAAACAACTAAAATCCTTGTATATCAATACTTTTAATAGTATAATGAAAATCATAAAGATTGATTTTTCTAGCATTTAACTTTAACAAGTGTTGTATTTGAATCTGTGCGTATGCAACCAGATGGGCTAGAATTATTTGATTTAACTTTAACAAGTGTTGTATTTGAATCAACTTACAAACTATGATTATACTATTTTAGGAGAAATTTAACTTTAACAAGTGTTGTATTTGAATCTGTTAAAATGGCACTTGAAAGGGCGAACACAATTTATTTAACTTTAACAAGTGTTGTATTTGAATATTAAAGAAAATATATCCAGATTATAAAGTATACAAATTTAACTTTAACAAGTGTTGTATTTGAATTAAAACCCTACAAGCCTTTATTTTAAAGGCTTTTACATTTAACTTTAACAAGTGTTGTATTTGAATTACAGATGGAACAATAGTACCAAACTTCAAATTAATTTAACTTTAACAAGTGTTGTATTTGAATAGCTTTTAACCGCCACGCTTGAACATAAGAAACACATTTAACTTTAACAAGTGTTGTATTTGAATTTACCTAAGTTGCGTAAAAACTTAGTACGGCGTACAATTTAACTTTAACAAGTGTTGTATTTGAATATGATTTTTTATCATGTTTTTTAATTTATCCAACAAAATTTAACTTTAACAAGTGTTGTATTTGAATAGTCGACTTATCCTTTCTTTCGGTAACGCTTTATCTATTTAACTTTAACAAGTGTTGTATTTGAATAGAATACCACCAATATATGGTAATGCGCTTTTAAATTTAACTTTAACAAGTGTTGTATTTGAATAGGTCTTGCTTTCCTGTTTGGCTTTCAAGTGCTGTAATTTAACTTTAACAAGTGTTGTATTTGAATGCTAACAAAAAGCCGAAAGTTGAATTCAAGATTAGAATTTAACTTTAACAAGTGTTGTATTTGAATAATCTTTGCTCTCTTGTGTAATTTTCTCCGTTAGATTTAACTTTAACAAGTGTTGTATTTGAATATAACATGGAATAATGATTTATTAATAAAGATTGAAATTTAACTTTAACAAGTGTTGTATTTGAATAAATCCTACACAGGTTACACTATATGGCTGTACGGAATTTAACTTTAACAAGTGTTGTATTTGAATAATTATAAGTATCTGCCACAAAGCACAGCGAGAAATTTAACTTTAACAAGTGTTGTATTTGAATTGGTTTAATAACCTCCTGTTTTGGATTTGTTGCAAATTTAACTTTAACAAGTGTTGTATTTGAATGTATGAATTACAATTACAAAAAGTTCAGGCAGACTTATTTAACTTTAACAAGTGTTGTATTTGAATAACGCTGTGGCTTTACTAAAAAAAGCGATGCTAAATTTAACTTTAACAAGTGTTGTATTTGAATTTTTGGCTAGATATCTTGCAGAAGCAACTAAATTAGATTTAACTTTAACAAGTGTTGTATTTGAATAACTTACATTGAAGAACAAAGAATAATAGGGGCAACATTTAACTTTAACAAGTGTTGTATTTGAATTTGGAGAATGCCAAGACATTATTGAGCAAATACGAAATTTAACTTTAACAAGTGTTGTATTTGAATCTAATAGAACGCTTCAACTCATCAATATCAACACTAATTTAACTTTAACAAGTGTTGTATTTGAATTCATTCTTCTACAACAAATCCATCTATCTTTTGGATCATTTAACTTTAACAAGTGTTGTATTTGAATTCAAGTGTCATTTCTGGATTGTAATAAGAACGTGCTATTTAACATTAACAAGTGTTGTATTTGAATTTTATTATTAAAAAATTATAAAAGGCTTTTAATAGATTTTATCTTCTATTAAAAGCCTTTTTCTATTTAGAATTATTTTTCAATTCCTCTAAAAATTTCTTATCCTCTTTGCTTAATTCTACTTTTTCCAGTAAATCAGGTCTATTTATATACGTAGTTCGCAAAGATTCTTGTCGACGCCATTTTGCTATTTTAGCATGGTCTCCTGAAAGTAGTACATCAGGTACGCTAAGACCTCTATACTCACGTGGTTTTGTATATTGTGGATATTCTAGAAGCCCATTATAAAAAGAATCTGTTGGCGCAGACTCTCCAGAACCTAATACGCCTGGAAGCATTCTTGATACAGCATCAATTACCACCATAGCAGGAAGTTCTCCACCTGTTAATACATAATCGCCAATAGAAATTACTTCATCAGCTAAATTTTGTACCACACGATTATCAAAGCCTTCATAATGACCACAGATAAATATTAACTGATCAAAATTAGCAAGTTCTTTCGCTTTTTCTTGAGTGAATACTTTTCCAGTAGGACACATCAATATAACCTTGCTATTTTCAATTTGCGTTTTAGCTTTAACGTCTTCTACAGCTCTAAATAATGGCTCTGGCTTCATCACCATGCCAGCACCACCACCATAAGCTGTATCATCAACTTGATTATGCTTATTAAAAGCAAAATCACGAGGATTTGTTATTTGTATATCTAAAATATTTTTTTCAATCGCTCTTTTAGTAATACTACAACCAAAAACTCCGCCAAACATCTCAGGAAATAAGGATAATATATCTATTCTCATAATTACACTTCCTGATTTTCATCCCAAATTACTTTCATAAATCCATCTTCAACATTTATTTCAGTAACTACTTTCTTTAATGCTGGAATTAAAATTTGTCTGCCATCTTTAGCTTTAGTAATATATACATCATTGCTACCAGTTTTCAAAATTTCTGTTATTTCACCTAAAACAACATCATCTTGATTGATTACTTGAAGTCCGATTATATCAAAAGCATAATATTCTCCATCTTCAAGTGGTGGTACATCACTGCGATTTATTTTCAATAATTTATTTGTAAAACGTGCTACTTCTTCACGAGAATTAACACCTTCTACTTTCATAACTACAAAATTTCCCTGATAGCGAGTAGAAATAATGTTTATTTCCTTGTCGTCTACATATGCTTTTTTTATTGTATTAAATCTATCCGGAAAATCTGTTAAAGGATATACTTTCATATCTCCTCTAACACCATGAGCTGCACCGATTTTACCAATAATAATCTTTTTATTAGTTGCGGATTTCAATGATTTTTTCATCCTCTACGATAATTTCAGTATTCATAACAGCTGGCATTTTATCGCCAACTTTTACATTAAATACATGTTGCATAGTACCTTGAATAATTTCAGCACCTAAACCTAAATGTTTCATATCAGCAATATCTTGTTCAATTTTAGCTTTTAATTTTAAACCTTTAGCTTTGTCTACTTCCATTTTTTGAACAATTGCTCCGACTTGTTGAATATTATCTTCAGCATGTTCTTCTAAAAATTTTTTCTTTTGAATGTCGATTTTAGATAATTTTAAATCTACTTCTGCTAATTGTTTTTCCATTTTATCTAACATTTTAGCTCTAAATTTTTCAGTAACTTTTACTTTAATTGTTACTGGACATTGTAAAGAAATGCTTTCCATAATTATAACCTCACTTTAATTATTTCATTAATCTCATGATATATACTATCATATATATATTATAATGAAAAGATTTTGGATAAAGAGAAAGCCGAAAGTCATAATCGACCTTCGGCTATTTTTATTGCAATTATTCGATGATATCAACTGTAACTTTTTTATTTTCACAGGAAGCTGCAGCTTTCACTACAGTTCTCATGGCTTTGGCTATACGGCCTTGTTTACCAATGACTTTTCCCATGTCAGCTGAAGCTACACGCAATTTTAACAAAACATGATTACCATCAATGATTTCATCAACAGTAACTTGTTCTGGATAATCAACGAGTGATTTTGCTATTACTTCAACAAGTTCCTTCATCTATTTGCCTCTTTCTTATTTCTTAGCATGTTTAGCTGCATCAAATTTAGTCATGATACCTTTTTTGCTAAGTAAAGATTTAACTGTATCTGTAGGCTGAGCACCTTTGAGCATCCAGTCTAAAGTTTTTTCTTCATCAATATTGATAATAGCAGGTTCTTTTGTGGAATCATAGTTACCTAAGATTTCGATGAAACGACCATCACGTGGAGCACGAGAATCTGCTACAACGATACGATAGAATGGACGTTTTTTAGCACCCATACGATTTAAACGAATTTTAACTGCCAATGTTTTCACCTCCTTAAAGTGATTAAGTTATATTATAGAAGGTTTATCTAAAGAAAGGAAGTTTAAAACCGCCTTTTCCTTTTTTACCTTTCTTATTTAACTGTTTCATATTAGACATTTTCTTCATCATTTTTTTCATTTCATCAAATTGTTTTAAGAGCTTATTGACTTCCTGAACTTTTGTTCCACTACCCATAGCGATACGCTTACGGCGAGAACCATTGATGATTTTTGTATTTCTTTTTTCCTCTGGTGTCATGGCTCTAATAATAGCTTCGATATGTTTGATTTCTTTACCATTCATATCGATATCCACATCACCAAGTTTTTTCTTAAGTCCACCCATACCAGGTATCATGCCTAAGATATTTTCAAAAGAGCCAAGCTTTCTCACTTGATTTAATTGAGATAAGAAATCATCTAAAGTAAATTCATTTTTGCGGAAAGCTTTTTCCATTTTTTTTGCTTCTTCTGCATCAAAAGCAGTCTGTGCTTTTTCAATTAAAGTAAGCACATCACCCATACCTAAGATACGAGAAGCCATTCTATCTGGATAAAATGGTTCTAAGGCTTCTAATTTTTCACCAGCACCCACAAATTTAATAGGGCAACCTGTAACAGCCTTAACGGAAAGCGCTGCACCACCACGAGCATCCCCGTCCATTTTAGTTAAGATAACACCATCTAAACCTAAATCATTATTGAAGCTTTCTGCTACATTAACTGCATCTTGACCAGTCATAGCATCAACTACTAATAAGATTTCATGCGGTTTTACATCTTCTTTTATAGATTTCAACTCTTGCATGAGGTTTTCATCTATATGAAGTCGTCCTGCTGTATCGATGATTACAATATCATTAGCATGAGATTTTGCATAATCTATTGCTTCATTAGCGATACGCACAGCATCTTTACAATCTTCTTTAGCAAATACTGGAATATCAATTTGACTACCGAGTACTTGTAACTGTTTGATAGCTGCTGGACGATAGATATCTGCTGCAACCATCAATGGGTGTTTACCTTGCTTTTTAAACATCAAACCAAGTTTACCAGCAGATGTTGTTTTACCTGCCCCTTGAAGACCTACCATCATAATAATTGTAGGAGCTTTTGGTGAAATGTTTATATGACTTTGAGTCTGCCCCATCAATGCTGTTAACTCTTCGTTAACAATTTTAATAACAGCTTGTGCAGGTGTCAAGGACTCTAAAACTTCTTGTCCTACTGCACGTTCTTTTATTTTTTTAATAAAATCTTTAACTACTTTAAAGTTTACATCGGCTTCTAATAAAGCTATGCGAATTTCTCGCATGGTAGCATTAACATCATCAGCTGTTAATTTACCATGACCACGCAATTTTTTAAAAGTCTCTTGCAAACGATCAGCTAAATTTTCAAAAATCAAATTTATGCCTCCTTGCTATCATTTGTTAACACAGAAATACGTCTTATTATATTATTAAGCCTGTTATCTTCTGATTCCTGCTTTAATGCTAATAAATCAGATAAAATTGACAAAAGCTCTGTTTTTTCTTTTGTCGAACGGGCTGCCAAACCTAATTTATCTTCATATTGCTGCATGATTTGCTCACTGCGACGCAACATGTCATAAACAGCTTGACGTGAAATTCCTAACTCTGTACTTATCTCTGATAGTGAAAAATCTTCGAATAAGTGCATTTGTAGACAACGTTTCTGTTTGTCAGTTAGCAAAGCCCCATAAATATCAAATAAAGCGCTCATGTGCAAAAACTTTTCTAACATTTAAACCACCTGAGCTTTCATTATTCATCAAATTTAATTATGTCCTACGACTTTGATTATTATATATGACAAAAAACAACCTGTCAAGTATTTTTACTTGTCAGGTTGTAAAAAATTTTAACGGCTCAAAACTTCTTGTTTTACTAGCACTTTTTCTTCATATCTATTTTTTTCTACAATTTTAATTGGTTGTTTATCCACAACACTGATAATTAAAAAGCTGATTATGCAGATAATCCATTCAAAATAAATTACATGTGGCAATACATGTATCTGCGGTACAAATTGCCATAAAACCAACCCTATCAAACCTACAACAGTAGTGTAAAATGCTGAATTTTTACGACAAAGGCTAGGAGCAAATACAGTAAATAAAAATACTACAGTGAAGGCAGTAGTCAAACTTAAACCAATCATCATAGTTTTTAAAATTCCCACTGCATTAAATGCTAACCATAAAGTAGCAAGACCTACTAATAATATAACTAAACGATTTACTTGCAAAAATTTTGCAGTTGTTACTTGTGGATTGATAAAACGTTTATAAATATCTTGAGAAATAAGTGTGCCTGCACCTAATAATATTGTACAAGCAGTGGAAACATCTGCTGCCCATAATGCTGCAAGTGTTATTCCTGAAACTACAGGATCTAAGCTCATAATGATTTGAGGAAGTGCCATAGTTGGATTAATATCTGGATATTGAACTTTAGCTGCTAAACCTAAAATAGCTGATAAAAAGCCAATTGGAAAAATCAATGCTCCACCTAAAATAAAGCCTTTTTTTGCTGTTTTAGCATCTTTTGCACCGCAGGCAATCTGTACAGTTCCCTGCAATGTAAGTGCTTGAGATATCATAATTAAAATCCAACCCAATACCACAGCTAATCCTAAGCCACCAATAGGACTAAACCAAGAAAAATCAACTACAGGTAAATTATTATTAATATTTACAAGACCACCATTATTATCTACGACAGAAATAGTTGAATATAAAATTCCTAAATAAATCAAGCTAACGCTTATCATATTGGACATACCAGAAGACCACAATCCACCCACAACAGTGATACCGATGAAAACTATAGCACTCATTATCATGCCTGTTTTCATAGAAAATATATCTGGCATAAGTGTTGATAAAATTGCCCCGCCTGCTACATATTGAAGCGAAGTAATACAAATAAGAATGATTGCTAAACCAATTGCACTTATAAGACGACCTTTTTTATCATAATAACGTTCAAACAATTCTGGTATCGTAGAACAACCCATTTGTCTATATTTTCCTGCGGCTAAAATTCCCATAACCACAGCACCAATAGCCCATGCTCCATTGTACCAACCAGCTGCTATTCCTACCTGTGTTGCATTTTCTGCCACACCAACAGTAGAAGCAGCCCCTACAGCAAGACCTGTTACATTAAAAGCAATAAGTGATGTAGATAATTTTCTTCCTGCAAATAAATACTCCATAGGATTTTTATTAGCGCGATGTTTTACATAAAAAGATATTGCAAATAATAATACTACATATAAACAGACTATCATTAATTGAATAGACATAGTTTTCATCCTTTCTTATGATGTTAATCAAAATTTTTACTTTAACATCAATCTTTAAATTACTGCAGATTAAATTTTAATTTGTCAAAACTTAAGTATTATTATCAGCTGATATAAGTTTAAAATAAATTCATCTAACTAAAAAAGCATACAAAAAAGCTCGCCCCTATATAGGGACGAGCTGTTATAACCCGTGGTACCACCCAATTTGCTTTTTTAGCCACTCTTTCGGATACTAACATATCCTAAGCCCATGATAACGGAGGCACTCCGACAAAACTTACTTAATTAATCTCAATTATTATAATTGTTCAGCCTTGCAACTCTAAGGTGTATTTCAATTTAATTCACTACTATGTCCCACCAAACCATAGCTCTCTGTAAGCTTCATAAATCTACTTTTCCTCTTCACTGTTTTTATCTGTCTATTACTATAACAATAAAATTCACATTTGTCAATGGTTATTTATTGTAAACTTGTAAATTAAATGTACAGTTGTAAATTTATTTTAATTTACTGCTCACTAATTCATGTGTGCGGAAAAAATTATATATAGATTTTGCTATCTGCTCGCTAATCCCTGGTACCGCCATCAATTCATCAACTGAAGCATTTTTTATATTTTGTATCGTTTCAAAATGGTCAAATAAACTTTTCCTTCGCTTTGCACCAATTCCAGAGATATTATCTAATATAGATATTTTATTGCGTTTTGTTCTAAGTTTACGATGATAAGTAATAGCAAAGCGATGAGCCTCATCTCTTATACTTTGTACCAAATATAAAGCATCTGACTGTCGTGGCAAAATAACAGGCTCTGATGATTGTTCTGTAAAAATATATTCAAATTGCTTAGCAAGCCCCACTACAGGGACGCTATAATGACCTGCTTCACGAATAATTTCCAAAGCTGAGCTCAATTGACCTTTACCGCCATCAATGATTATCAAATCTGGTAAATCATTTTTATCAATGCCTACATATCTACGAGTAGTTACTTCCCTCATCGACATAAAATCATCTGGTTTTCCTTCAGTAGAATTTATCTTAAATCTGCGATAAGAATTTTTATCTGGCTTGCCATCTTGAAATACTACCATAGAAGCTACTGTTTCTGAACCTTGAATATGTGATATATCAAAACATTCCATACGCATCGGTGGCTTTGGTAAATTTAAATATTTTTGTAAATCATAGACAGCACCTAAACTACGAGCCTTCATATCTTTTAATTTTTGCTCTTGCTCTAATAAATATTTTTCTGCATTTTCTTTTGCCATCATCAAAATATCTTTTTTCACACCACGTTTAGGCAATAAAATTTTTGTCTTTTTCTTCTTTTCTGCCCAAAGCCATTCTTGCAATAATTCTATTTCTGCTATCTCTTCTGGTATCAATATTTCTTTAGGAATATCCACCGCATCATTATAATATTGTTTCAAAAAAGCTGTTATCAGATTTTTTTCATCATCATCTTCATCATTTAATAAAAATTGATTGCGACCTAACATTTTACCATTGCGAATAAAAAATATCTCTATACAAATTCCATAATTAGCTCTAGCAATACCGATAGCATCTATATCACCATCATCTAATAATATCTTTTGTTTTTCCATTATCTTGCGCACAGCTAATAATTGGTCTCTCAATCTAGCAGCTTTCTCAAAATCTAAATTCTGTGCTGCCATCTGCATTTTTTTCGCTAAATTCTGCTCTACAACTTCACTTTTACCTTCTAAGAATAAACATACGCCATCTACCATATCTTTATAAGTATCTTCATCAATATAATTAGCACAAGGAGCTAAACATCTTTTTATATGATATTCTAAACAAGGTCTATCTGCTAAATGCTTGCAAGTTCGCAAAGGGAATAATTTACGCAATAAATTTAAAGTTTCCTTCATTGCTGTAGAACTTGTATATGGGCCAAAATATCTTGAGCCATCTTTGATAAGGCGACGAGTAGTTACTATTCTTGGATATTTTTCATTTAAAGTAATCTTTAAATAGGGATAAGTCTTATCATCACGAAGCATAATATTATATTTAGGATGATGTTTTTTTATCAAATTACATTCTAAAATTAATGCTTCTAATTCATTATCTGTAACTATTGTTTCAAAATCTTCTATATGCGACACCATAGCAATTGTTTTTGCTGAATGATTTCTACTCGATTGAAAATATTGTCGCACACGATTTTTTAAATTAATCGCTTTACCTACATATATAATCTGTTTTTGCTTATTTTTCATCAAATAAACACCTGATTTTGTAGGCAATAATTTTAATTTTTCTTGTAATACTTCATTAATCATCATTTTATATTCTCTTTAATCTAATTATATTTATATTAAAACTCATTGCATTTTTAATTTTAAAGCCAAAATACCCAAATATTCACGAATAGCCATACAAGATGTATTTAAACTACCATTATTAGGTAAGAAATTAAAAATACTAAAGACTAACTCATCACTCATTTGATAATCTGCTACATATGGCGTAGCTTCAATTCCTTCACGTGCAAATATTTCCATTGCTCTTGGTAAGTGAAAACCAGATGTGATAACTAATGGCTTAGTAAAATTATATTCTTCCATTATAACCTTACTATTTTGCACATTTTCCACTGTATTTCTACTCTGATTTTCTAATATCAAATCTTGCGAATTTATGCCCATACCTTCAAATATACGCTTTTCAATATCAGCTTCTCTTCCTGTATCTTCAAACACCTTTCCGCCAGATAAAATAATAGGAATATCTAATTCTTTTTGTAATCTCATAACTGTAATCATGCGATTAGCTACATATCCTGAAACTTGCCCTTCGCCATCAATATCTGCTACATTTATCGCACCGCCACCTAGCATAATTATCACATCATTTTTATATTGTTTTAACTGTTCAATAGTTTTATTTTGATAAAAATTCTCCAATGGCTTAACTAAATGATAAGCTATAAAATTTATAGATAATAAATAAAACAATAAAGTAATCATGCTTAAAATATATTTACCTTTAATTTTTTTCCAGTATAAATAAATATTGAATAAAATCAGAATTGATATAATTCCTCCCGGTGGAATTATAAAAGCATAAAAAATCTTGACTAAATAAAGCATAAATATACCTCCTATAACGTACTTTTTCCCCTAAAAATTATAAATATAACAAAATCATCGTTAATTTCTTCATTAATTTTCATTGTAAAAATATCTATTATTTGTTATAACAGTATATAAGGAGGGGATTATCATCGAAATTTCTCTAGAAACAATTCAACAGACAGACGAATTAGTTCATCAACTATATCAAACAACACGTGCCATGTCAAAAAGTGTAAACCGTGCATTATACAGTACAAATATCTATGGTTCTGAATGGACTATTTTAAAAACAATTCACGATCAAGGCACTATGACACAGACAGCACTTGCTAACTATTTAAATATTGAACCTGCTGCAATCTCTAAAACAATTCGTCAGCTGATGAAAAAAAATCTTATCATGCGTCAAAGTGGTGAAGATAAACGCGAAAAATATATTTACCTCACACCATTGGCGATTGAACAATATAATGAATGGTTTGAAGTTATCGCTCAAAATTGTCGCCGAGTATTAGAAGCTGTCAATGTAGAAGAACAAAAAATACTAATGGATTTATTGAGCAAAATAAAAAATAAAGTCAATGATGACATTTAAATTTTAAAACATAATTATCATAAATAGTATAAATAATAAAGAAGGGCATTATCTTATAAAAGTTAATGCCCTTTTTATTTATCATTTTGTAGCTGCGCGAATAATTGATTGTGCAACTTCTTTTATTGTTTTTCGTTTTGCCATACTATATTTTTGTATTCTACGATAAGCTTCACTTTCAGACAAATTATAAGCATCCATCAAAATACCTTTTGCTCTATCTAATAATTTTCTCATTTCTAGTGAATTTTTTATATCATCTAATTCACTTTCTAATTGTTTAATCTCATTAAATCTAGATAGTGCAATTTCTATTGCTGGAAACAAATTACTTGGCTTTATTGGTTTTACCAAATAAGCTAGAACACCTGAATTCTTAGCTTTTTCTACAATGTCTTTTTGGCTAAAAGCTGTAAGCAAAATAACAGGAGCTAATTTTGGGTCAGAAATTTTCTTTGCAGCTGTAATCCCATCCATTTCTGGCATTTTTATATCCATAATCACTAAATCAGGTTTTAATCGCTGCGTTAATTCTATAGCTTTTAATCCATTAAAACATTCTCCAACGACTTCATGCCCAGCTTCTTCTAACATTTCTTTCAAATCCATACGAATGATTGATTCATTATCAGCAATCACAATTTTTAACTTAGACATCAACTTCACTCTCCATTAAAAATTTATAGGGAATAGCTATCTTGGCATGAACCCCATTATCATTATATAAGTCAAAAGAACCATTCATATCTCCTTCAATTAAGGTTCTCACAATTTGAAGTCCTAAAGATTTTGTCGGTAAATCAGAAAAATTCTCTGGTAAACCATTACCATTGTCATATAATTCTATTATATAGGCTTCATCACTTTGACTTATTTTAAGACCAATTTTACCATAATTTCTGCCTAAAAATCCATGCTCAATTGAATTTAAAATCAATTCATTTATGATCAAAGCTAAATTACTAGCTTGTTTTGATGGTAAAATTATTGTCTCTCCAATGAATTCTGTCTCCAGTTTAAAATGACTATCTAACATATTTTGCTGGATTAATTGCAAAATATTTTTTGTTACTTCCATTACATCTATATTTTCATCACCTTGTTGTGATAAAAATTCATGCACAACTGATATACTTAAAATACGATTTACACTTTCCTTTAAAGCCTCTTTTACTTCCATTGAATTTGAACGTCTAGCTTGTAACCTAAGTAAACTAGCAATAGTTTGCAAATTATTTTTTACGCGATGATGAATTTCTTGTATCACTGCTGATTTTATTTTTAATTCTTTATCCTTTTTTCTAATTTCAGTAACATCAGATAAAATCACTATACGTGTCAATAAATTGCCTGCTTCATTTATTGGAATATCTCTTCTAATTAATACTAAATTGCCAACTTCAATCTCTTTTTCATAAGGGCATCTTGGTAAAATAGTTTCTTTTTTAATATGCAAAGTCAACTGTCTATCAAAAAGATGACAACCTAATAAATTACTAACACCTAAAACATGATATATTCTAGAAGCTACCATATTAGCAAAAATAATGCGTTCGTTTTTATCTGTAATGATAATACCATCACGCGAAGAAATTGATCTATACATTTTATTATCTGTTTTTTTAGGTGCATTTTCCAAAATAATAAAAGCAGTTTTCAAAAGACGAGTAAAACCTCTTGTTTGTGCATCTTCATAATTTATTTCAAAACAAATAACAGCTATTACTTCATAATCAACGACAATTGGTATAGTATACATTTGATGGAATTTACCAAAATCTAATTCTCTTTGACCTTCATATTTTGATTTAAATTTAATACTTTTTTCGATTAAAGGTTCTTGTACTTTAGGAATTTCTTTTCCTATTAGTGAATGTTTTATTGGATTATATGTAGTATGTGGTTCAAATTCAGATATAACCGTAAAATAATTTTCTTTTTTAGAAAATGTATACATAGCTACATGTGCATGCACTAAATCAGCAACTAAAGGTAATGCAGCATTAATCTTTTGCAAAAAATTAGCTTTCATAGCGGATAAATTAGTAAATTGTCTACAATTATTTAAAAAAGACATTATTTTCACTTCACTTTCTTTATTT
>UMBE01002761.1_pt1 | contig 17176 bp, 21 predicted proteins | sample 1963881 | NCBI WGS metagenome assembly UMBE01 (sample SAMEA4835933, study PRJEB28245) | human gut metagenome | biome: gut microbiome; material: fecal sample | place: Denmark | collected 2008 | reverse complement strand
TGTTGAAAGGAATGAAATAGTACATTACAATCTGGCCAGATTGATGTAAATACACAAAAAGGAGATTATAACTATGGATGGAAATTTAACAGCATCAGACGTTGCTCTTTTAACTGGAAATAACAGGAATGATGGCATGTTTGGTGGAGATGGTAGCTGGTGGATTATTGTTTTATTCATTTTTGCTTTCTTCGGATGGGGAAACAACGGTTGGGGCAATAATGGCAACGGCGGCGGATATGCAGCCACAGCAGCTACTCAGGCAGATATCCAGAGAGGGTTTGATAACTCCGCAGTAATCAGCAAACTTGACGGAATCAACAACGGTCTCTGCGATGGATTCTATGCAGTGAACAACGGTATGCTTACCGGTTTTAATGGAATCAACACAAACATCATGCAGACTGGATTTGGAATCCAGCAGGCAATTAATGCCGATACTGTAGCGAATATGCAGAATACAAATGCTTTACAGGCACAGTTAGCTCAGTGTTGCTGCGACAACAGGGCGGGACAGGCACAGATCAGATATGATATGGCTACCAACGCTTGTGCAATCCAGAACACCATGAACAGCAACACAAGAGACATTATCGACAGCCAGAACGCCGGAACAAGAGCGATTCTTGACTATCTCTGCAATGAAAAGATTTCTAACCTGCAGGCCGAGAACAATGATCTCAGACGCGCTGCTTCTCAGGATCGCCAGTCTGCACTTCTCACAACTGCAATGGCTTCTCAGACACAGCAGCTCATTAATGCAATTAATCCAGCACCAATTCCGGCATATCAGGTTCCTAACCCGAACACATTTTACGGATGCGGATGCAATACTGGATGTAATTGCTAATAACTTCATATCGAGAGTATCTTTCGATTGATTCGGATGTCGGCTTATGCCGTATTACACAGAGGGGCAGGCCGAGACCTGTCCTTTTGTGATATGAAAGGAGTAAAAATTATGGCAGAATTTACAAATGTAGCTGCTCAGACTGTAGCAGCAAATGGAAACGTAGTATTTTCAAACACAGCAGTTAAAGGTTCTAACTGCATTCAGCACAGAGAGGGAAGCGGAATTATTACGCTGAGAGGATTGACTAATCAGTGCAAAGCGAGATTCTTTGTGGATTTTTCTGGCAATATCGCAATTCCAACAGGCGGTACTGTCGGAGCTATTTCTCTGGCTATTGCAATCTCTGGCGAACCTGTATTATCTTCTCAGATGATCTCTACACCGGCAGCAGTAGACCAGTACAACAATGTGTCCTCTGGCATCTATATTGATGTACCTCGTGGATGTTGCGTTAATATCGCAGTAGAGAACACTAGCGATCAGGCAATTTCTGTTGCGAACGCAAACATTGTTGTGACCAGGGAAGCGTAGGAGGTGCGATTATGAGAGACATTAAAGACTTATGTGCAAGAATCGAAGACGAACTGTCCAAAATCGCTGATAATGGACTGACCACCGGAAATCTGGAAATGACATACAAGCTGATTGATATGTATAAAGATATCAAGAATACGTATTACTGGGACAAAAAAGTGGAATATTACAACACTGTCCTTGATGAGATGCGTAGCGGCTACAATGACGATTACAGCGAACGCGGAAGAAAGCGCGACAGCATGGGGAGATACAGTTCAAATGACGGCAGAATGATGCCGGATTACGACAGAGGCAGTTCTTATGCCAGACGTGGTGAGCATTATGTCAGAGGACATTACAGCCGTTCTGACGGACGAGATGCTTATGACGACTATATGACACAGAAACAGAGCTATCGTTCCGGCAAGTCTGAAGACTGCAAGAGAAAGATGCTCGCCGCTTTGGAAGAACACCTTGACGAACTCACAACAGAAATGAGCGATATGTCTAAGGATGCAGAGTGCCGGGAAGAACGTGATCTTGTTAAAAGATACGTAGAAAAACTCCGAGATATGCTCTAATTAGTCAAAACATGTACCACAACTTTTTCGAGGTTCTGTGGTACAATGTATTCATGAGGAAGATTCGTAAGTGGTTGTAGCCACTTGACATAGACATTTTTTCATTGATTCCTCCTTTCACGGGTGCGTGTCCTTAGTAGAAAATGCAGTGACCGGATTGTCACATAAGAAGCATGAGGTTGAAAAGCGGATGCAATTTCCGACACGTGCCATTGCTGTCTATATGACTTGCTCGCTCGCATAGACAGTACGCACCTCCTTGTAAAAGGTAGATGGGCAGACAGGTGCCCGAAACAACTCGTGGCAGGCATGACACGTTAAACACCTTGCTAACCCGGGAATCCGGGTTAATGGAATGTAGCTCAGACGGAAGAGCGGAGGACGCATAGTCCTTGACGTCGCAGGTTCGAATCCTGCCTTTCCGATTACCCTGCCAGTGGTCTAACTGGCTTAATCCATTTACCTGCGGCGGCAGGTCAATAAACACGACCAGGAGGATATTATGCAGAAACTTATTGACACTTTAAAATCATTTGGAATTGAGATCCCGGAGGACAAACAGGCAGATGTAAAGAAAGCGCTCTCTGAGCATTATAAGAATGCCAAAGAAGTAGCAAAAACCCTGTCAAAAGTCGAGGGTGAACGAGACGACTGGAAAGAACGTGCCGAGACAGCAGAAGAAACCTTAAAAAGTTTTGACGGTATCGACCCGGCGAATATTCAGACAGAGCTTGCTGGATGGAAGAAAAAAGCCGAGGATGCGGAGAGAGAGTTCAATGAGAAAATCTATGAAAGAGATTTTGACGATGCTCTTAAAACTGCATTGGAAAATGTTAATTTTTCATCTCCGGCAGCCAAAAGATCTGTTACTGCCGATATCAAATCAGCTGGTCTTAAGCTTAAGGACGGAAAGATTCTTGGACTTAATGATTTACTTGAACAGATGAAACAGGATGAGCCTGATACATTTGTAGATGAAAGTCAGCAGCAGGCCAAGCAGCAACAGGCGAGATTTGCAACATCGCGGATTGGACATCAGCAGACACCGGGAAACATGACAAAGAAAGATATCGAAGCAATCAAAGACCCGTCCGAGAGACAGGCTGCAATTGCTCAGAATATCCAGTTATTCCAGTGATTTTTACACCGACTATACACCAGAGTATAGCCGCTAACCCAATACCTTTAATAGTTATGGGTAGAAAGGATTTTTTATATGGCAGCAAAAGCTAATCTTATTATGACTAATGATATTCAGGTCACAGCACGTGAGATTGATTTTGTTACCAGATTCGAAAGAAACTGGCAGCACTTACGTGATATTCTGGGTATTATGAGACCAATCAAAAAGCAGCCGGGTGCTGTACTTAAGTCCAAGTACGCAGAGGGCACTTTACAGAGTGGACTTGTCGGTGAGGGTGAGGAAATCCCTTACAGCAAGTTTACTGTAAAAGAAAAGAACTATGCGGAAATGACTATCGAAAAGTACGCAAAGGCTGTATCTATTGAAGCAATCAAGGATCACGGTTATGAGAACGCTGTTCAGATGACTGACGATGAATTCCTTTTTCAGCTTCAGACTGATGTTACCGGCAGATTCTATGACTATCTGAAAACCGGTACACTTACTTCCACAGAAACTACATTCCAGATGGCTCTGGCAATGGCTAAGGGCCGTGTTGAGAACAAATTCAAACAGATGCACAGAAATGTGACTGGTGTTGTTGGATTTGTGAACATTCTGGATGTATATGAATATCTCGGAGCAGCTGAGATCTCTATCCAGAACCAGTTCGGCTTCCAGTACATGAAAGACTTTATGGGATTCAATACAATCTTCTTACTGTCTGACAGTGAGATTCCGAGAGGACAGGTTATTGCTACCCCTGTCGAGAACATCGTACTTTACTATGTTGACCCGAACGAATCTGACTTTGCGAGAGCAGGCCTTGTATACACTGTATCTGGCGAGACAAATCTGATCGGATTCCATACACAGGGCAACTACCATACAGCAGTGTCCGAAGCGTTCGCAGTTATGGGACTTACTCTTTTTGCAGAGTACATTGACGCAATTGCAGTAATTACCATTGACGAAACGCCAACGCTCGGTACTCTGGCAGTAACATCTGCGGAAGGTTCAGAGACTGGTGATACAAAGATCACCGTAAATCCAGCTAAAGAAAATGCCGGCAATGTGTATAAATACAAAGTTGCAGCAGAAGCAGTAACTGTTGGATATGGACAGAATCTCAGAAACTGGAGTACTTGGGATGGAAAAGCCGATATCACAGCGGCAACCGGACAGAAGATTACAGTGGTTGAGTGTGATGGAACATACAAAGCACTGAATGCCGGAAGTGCAAGTGTAACAGCGAAATCATAAACGCAGGAGGTAACTGGCATGGCTTATGCAGATTATAAATTCTATACAGAATCATTCGGCAATGTTGTGCCAGAAGCTGACTTTCCACGACTGGCAGAAAAAGCCAGTGATTTTATAGACACGATGACATTTAACAGACTGGTGGACGGACTGCCTGTGAATGAATATTTTCAGAAGCGTATCAAAAAGGCGGTCTGCTCACTGGCCGAAACAATGTATCAGATTGAGCTTGCTGAAAAGAATGCTACTAATGCCGCTGTGAGCGGTACATCAACCGTAATCGGGTCCGGTGGTAGCACGACAGGAATTGTAACATCTGTATCCTCTGGTAGTGAATCTATCTCTTATGCTACACCTCAGCAGATTGGGGCAAGCGCAAAGGAATGGAGTGCAGTGTATGCCGCCGCCGGAGATGTACAGAAAACGAACGACTTGCTCTTAAAGACAGCTTTACCGCTTCTGATGGGAGTAAGGACGGATGATGGAATACCGATTCTTTATTCGGGGGTGTGAGCATGTATGCAGTAAATGAGGGAGATGAAGAGTGCTTTAAATGTAAGCACTTGGATTGTTCTGTTGGATGTGTTTATCCGCTTACTGGTGAACTTCCACCATGCGGAAGAAACGTTATCCTGACACAGGAAGAATTCAGAAAATTAAAGGAGGGCAAAAATGGGAAACGATGCTTTTTTAAGTTTATGCAAAAAGATTGTAGTTGATTATTTCAACTCACATGCGGATAAAACCGACAAGAAACAGATTACAGAAGATGATGTTTTCATTGTCTGGAGTTGTAAGACCTTACAGAACAATAAGGCTCTTGTAAGTACAACCGTATCTGATGGAATGTATTACGAAATTACTCACAATGGAGATAAGCAGGAAACCTATGTAGACGCTTATAAGAAATGGGAGAATTTCGTAGTTAAGTAGGAGGTATCTGAATAATGGAATTAAAACAGACAGTTGAAATGATGAACAGTGCAGATTACAAGGAACGCTTTAAGGCAGAGTATATGCAGGTGGTTATTCGATATAAGAAACTTGCGAATATGCTTGGAAAGTGGGACAAAGGGGAACTCCCATTTACTCCTACTTGTCCGAGAAGCACTTACAATATGCAGGTAAGAGCAATGGCGGATTATATTGCTGTTCTGGAAACAAGGGCAGTTATGGAAAAAGTTGATTTGGAGGTATCAGAGTAATGGAAGCATTATTTACAAATGTAACTCTGATTCTGGCAGTAATCAGTGTTCTGGCGTTTTGTGTGTCTGTGATTACACAGGTGATTAAAAATGTTGGGTTTCTGTCGAAAATTCCGACAGATGCCTTAGTGCTTGTACTGTCTGTAGGAATTACTGTAGCCGCTTTTGTAGCGTATATGCAGTATATCCACATGACAATCTTGTGGTATATGATTTTAGCAGCTATCATGGCTGGGTTTATTGTGGCGTTTATTTCCATGTTTGGATGGGAGAAAATTACGGAATTGTGGAAACGAACGTCCAAGATTGACGTGGATAAGCTGAAAAATAAATGATTAAGGAGAGGGTATCATGTACGAAAAAACGGTGACGATTTTTGATTATTACGAATCAGCCACGACTGGAGATGCGTACTGGTATCCTCATGTTTTATCCGGAGTTGACCTCATTACAGACAAAGGAGCAATCCTTAAAAAGTACGGGCCAGACATAACTGACAACGCACAGTTACACGTTCGATACACCGTCCAGAACGGCGAGATAACGATTACTGATAAAGACGGCAAGATTCTTCCATGGGTGCCCCCTAAAGAGTGGAAAAGACAGATTAACAACGCTCTGGAAGATACTATCACATTCTCGGACGAATCATTCTTTTGGGAGGGTGAGTGGACTGGTGGAACGATAACTGATGGTGATTATCGGAATGGATTCTACCAGTATATGAACGAGAACAAGGATAACGTGTTTAAGATTACCAGTGTAGGCGGTCCATATACGCTGATTCCACATTTTGAGATTCTGGGTAAGTAATATGAGTAAGATTCATCATTTTAAAGGGTTCTCCATAGTCGATGGAGATATGAAAATCAAGCTGAATATGGATAGATTCTCCAGACAGTACCAAGAAGCCCAGTACCTTCTTGACGGAATGGTTATGGACAGCATGATACCATTTATGCCGATGATTACAGGGGATTTTGTCAACCGAACAAGAGTTGAGAGTACATCCTTGCAAGGAACTGGAAAAGTATGTGCGGCGGCGGCTCCTTATGGGCGTTTTCTCTACGAGGGAAAAACAATGGTAGACGAAGCAACTGGAAGTCCCTACGCAAGACGTGGAGCAAAGAAGGTTCTTGTTAGTCAGTTTTCTGGCCAGACAGCCGCAAAAGAGAATCTTGAATACACCAAACAGGCTCACCCACAGGCGCAGGCAAAGTGGTTCGATGCCGCTAAACGGCAATATGGTGATACTTGGATTCGCAAAGTAAAAGCACAGGCAGGAGGTGGCAGACATGGTGGATAAACCTATCGGAAAAGATGCAACTGGATATGAGATTCTGACAGATGCCATGAAAGCACTTCTGAATCAGTATCCGGGACTGTACGAAAATGAAACAATCAAATTTGAGGAACTCGGCAAAGAATCAGGAATTGCGTTCTCAGCAGACAACGGGGCGTTGGTCTATTCAGAAAAAGAAGATGTTTGCGGAATAATGCACCAAATTTGTCAGTACCCATTTTATGTAGTGTACCGAACAGCATCCGACAAGGAGAGGCAGAAGTTATCTGTTCAGAAATTCCTTGATAATCTCGGCAAATGGATATGTCGGGAACCAGTTGCCATAAATGGCGTTGAGACACGTTTAAATGTGTTTCCTGAGCTTTCACAGGGGCGAGTGATAAAACGTATTACCCGTGACAATTCCTATGGTTTAGAACCGCAGGAGAGTGGCGTACAGGACTGGTTGTTACCATTGTCAGTACGCTACGAAAACACTTATGAAGTAATATAACAAGTAACAACCGGCTATCAATCGGAGATAGCCGCTAACCTACACAGCCTTTAAAAGTTATAGGCAGAAAGGACATTTCTATGGCAGTTACAGGCAAGATTGACCGTAAATATATGGCTCATTACATTGATGCAGGTTCCCTCTGCGGAGGACTGACACCGAAGTATGAGCGCCTTGGAAAGGATCTGGAAGAGTACAATGTAGAACTCAATCCAGATACTGAAACATCTAAAAACATTCTCGGAGAATCCACGTTCAAACACAATGGCTACGAAGTTTCTTCTGACGCTGATCCGTTCTATGCAGATACCACATCAGACCTGTTCACAGCGTTGCAGAAGATTGTAGATGGACGTCTCAAAGATGACAACCTCAAAACAAAAGCAGTTGAGGTTCATCTGTGGACAGAAGCTACAGCAGGAAAGTATGAAGCATACCAGCAGGATTGTTATGTTGTGCCGACCTCCTATGGCGGTGATACATCCGGTTATCAGATTCCGTTTACTGTCAACTATGTTGGCGAACGTGTAAAAGGAAAATTTGATATCAGTTCCGGTACATTCACAGCCGACAGCGAATAAGCACATATACAAGGAGGACATGCTAAATGGCAAAAGTAATTAATACCAAAATTGACGATGGAATTCTCATTTTCACATTCACTAACAACGAAAACGAAGTTTTTTCTTCTTTTAAGCTGAACCCGACGGACATCAATGTAGCAGCACGTGCAGAGGAACTGACAGAATATTTTGAGCAGCTCAAAGATTCTATTCAGAAAGTCACATCTGGTAAAGAGATGGCAGAGTTGAATAGACAGATTGAGGACAAAATCAACTATCTACTCGGATATGAAGCATCAAAGGACCTGTTCAAGGAACCGATCACAGCAACCACTGTTTTTGGTAATGGCCAGGTGTTCGCTTACATTGTTCTGGATAAGATTGCAGGAGCAATCGCACCGGAAATCGAAAAGAGAAAAAAGAAAATGCAGGCAGCAGTCAATAAGTATACGGAGAAGTATACAAAATGACCGCCTATGAGCTTCCCACCTCACTAAACATCAGTGGGGTGGATTTTTTTATTAGAACGGATTTCCGGGTAATAATCGACATTCTGATTGCCATGAATGACCCAGAACTGGATGAGCAGGCAAAAGCAGTTGTTATGCTACAGATTCTGTTTGAGGACTGGCAGAATATACCGGCTGAGTGCCTGGACGAAGCTTGTCAGAAAGCATCGGAGTTCATCGACTGCGGACAGTTGGACGATAACCCGAACCACCCGAAACCCCGTTTGATGGACTGGGAGCAGGATGGAGATATGATCGTTCCGGCTGTGAACAAAGTTGCCGGTAAAGAAATCAGAGCCGTTCCATACATGCACTGGTGGACGTTTTTCGGATACTTTATGGAATCCGGCGAGTGCCTGTTCAACACAGTTGTTGGAATCCGGTCAAAAAAGGTAAAAGGCGAACGTCTGGATAAATGGGAAAAGAAATTCTATCAGGAAAGCAAGAACATTATTGATATAAAAACACGTCTCAGCGAAGAAGAGCAAGCTTATAAAGATAAGCTGAATGAGATGCTGGCCTCAAATAGTTAGGAGGTGGACACATGGCTGCTGATGGCTCAGTCATTATTGATACCAGAATGGATACAACCGGTGTCCGAAATGGCGTATCAGCTATAAAACAGTCATTTAACGGCCTTGGAAGTGCTGTAAAAAAAATCGGTCTGCTGATTGGCGGGGCGTTTGCTGTCGGCAAATTAGCGCAGTTTGGGAAAGAGTGCGTGGAACTTGGCTCTGATCTGGCAGAAGTTCAGAACGTGGTCGATGTTACATTTACAACCATGTCGGATAAGGTCAACGAATTTGCAAAGAACGCTATGACCTCAGCCGGACTGTCAGAGACAATGGCAAAAAGGTATGTTGGTACGTTCGGAGCAATGTCTAAGTCGTTCGGCTTCTCTGAAGCGCAGGCTTATGATATGTCAACAGCTCTGACACAGCTGACTGGTGATGTGGCATCATTCTATAACATCAGTCAGGACTTGGCTTATATCAAGCTGAAATCAGTGTTTACAGGCGAAACAGAAACGCTCAAGGACCTCGGCGTGGTAATGACCCAGTCGGCACTTGACCAATATGCACTTGCAAACGGCTATGGCAAAACCACATCTGCCATGACCGAACAGGAGAAAGTTGCTCTCCGCCTGGCTTTTGTGCAGAAACAGTTATCGGCTGCATCTGGAGACTTTATCCGTACTTCTGACAGCTGGGCGAACCAAGTCAGGGTAATGCAGTTGCAGTTGCAGTCTCTCAAGGCAACAGTCGGACAGGGACTGATTAATATTTTCACACCTGTTCTGAAAGTAATTAACGTTCTGCTCGGTAAGCTGGCAACACTGGCAAATGCTTTCAAAAGCTTTACGGAGCTTATCACTGGTAAGAAATCATCAGGCCAGACAAGTGGAAGTGGAGCAGGTCTCACAGGCGATGCAAGTGGTGTGCAGGATACGGCAGATGCTTACGGGCAGGCAGCAGACAATGCCAGCAAGCTTGCGGATTCTACAGAAGATGTAGCTGATGCCACAAAAGATGCGGCAAAAGCGGCGAAAGGATATCTTAGTCCGCTCGATGAAATTAATCGGTATTCTACACAGGATACATCATCAACAGCAAGTAAAACTCCGTCGGCATCCGGTAGCGGGAGTGGCGGCGGCGGAACATCTCTTCCGAGTGCAGTCAGCAACGTAGATTATGGAAAAGTAGCAGAGGGTGAAACCGCTCTGGATAAAATCAGCAAATCAGCTGAAAAGCTTGCGAAGCTCTTAAAAAAACTCTGGAAACCATTTCAAGATGCTTGGAAAAAAGAGGGCAAGAATACCATTGATGCGGCACAGATTGCCCTGTCTGGAATTGCAAAGCTCGCCAAGAGTGTAGGCAAAAGCCTAGTTGAAGTCTGGACAAATGGTACAGGCACAACGATGCTTACGACCATGCTGAAGATTGCTCAGAATGTGCTTAAAACTATCGGTAACATTGCATCCGGCTTTGCTGACGCATGGAACAAGAACAATGTCGGGACACAGATTATTCAGAACATTGCAGATGCTCTTGTAGTAGTTATGCAGTTTGTTGAGAAAATTGCAGAGGATACGGCAACATGGGCGGCAAATTTGGACTTCTATCCATTGTTGGAATCCATTAGCAATTTGACGAGTGCATTTGCACCAATTCTGGAATCTATCGGGAACGTCCTTGAATGGATTTATAAAAATATTGTTCTCCCGATGTTGACATGGATTATTGAGGTAGGACTTCCGACAGTGATTAATCTAGTGTCAAAAGTAGCTACATTTCTCGCCGATCATCAGCCGATAGTTGAAGCGTTCGGTGCGGCCCTGATCGGGGCGTTCGCTGCAGCAAAGATTGCAGGATTGGCATCAAGTGTTATTAAGAGCGTGTCTGGGATAGCTATGGCCGCAAAGGGGCTTATCGCACTAATGACTGGTACGGGCGGCATCATGGGCGGAATCAAAGCTATTGCAACAGCTATCGGCCCTGCCGGAATTTTCGTAATCGCAGTCAGCGCTGCTATAGCAATCGGAGTGCTGCTGTACAAGAACTGGGACAAGATCAAAGAAGCTGCTACAAAACTAAAAGACTGGGTTATTGGAAAAACAAGGGCGCTTGTTGACGGAGTGACAAAGAAGTTGACAAATCTCAAAGAAAAAATTGGCGGGGTTTGGAAGTATGCGCGTGAAAAAACTACGACAACTTTTGGAAGTATGTGGAATACGGTGACTACAAAAGTAGGGGCCATTAGAGATGCTATAGTCAGTAAATTCGCAAACGCAAGAGACACGGTGGTTGACACGTTCACGAAAATTAGAGACACGGTAGCAAGCGTGTTTAATGGCGTTATTGGAATCGTAAATGGAGCAATCGGAACTATTAATAGTGCTATCGGCACAGTCGAATCAGCGTTCTCTTTTGGACCATGGAAAGTCCCGACCCCGACTGGTTCAAAGACTATCGGATTCAAAGCTACTTTTCCGCGTGTTCCAACAGTTCCGTATTTAGCCAAAGGTGCAGTTATTCCACCAAGAAGCGAGTTCCTTGCGGTCTTAGGCGACCAGAAACAGGGTAACAACATCGAGACACCGGAAGCTCTGCTCAGAAAGATCGTTCGGGAAGAAACAGCAGGGCGACAGGCAGGCGGTGGAAGCTACCGGTTTACAGCGCAGATCAATCGCAGGACACTGTTTGATGAGATGATGAAAGAAGCGCAGATGAGACGAGATACAAGCGGCAGAAACCCGTTTGAGATGGCATAGAAAGGAGGGCGTCATGGAAAAGTATAAAATCAATGGAACAGTGATTTGGCAGCCAGATAAAGACCTTGCGCTCTCCTTTGCCACGACTTACACGGAATCCAGTCAGAGGACGCAGTACGGCGTAGGCTACTTCACGCCAATGTTCACTGTAGAACAGTATACATATAAGGGTAGCGACCTCCCAATGGAGGAAGCAACTAAGATTTTGCAAATGATAGCAAAAGGACATAAATTTACGCTACATTATTTTTCGCCGTATTACGGAGTTTGGAGAGACGCTCCGTTCTACGTAGGGCAGACACAAAACATAGCTATCGGAGAATTATCAGATGACAGAAAAATACTATCATCGCTAGAATTTAACATGACGGGGGTGAATCCACTGTGATTAACGTAAGCAACGCATTTAGAGAAAAACTTGAAGCTGGTGAACCAGTCAGAATGGTAGTGGATATCACCTTTCCTGACGGGACGAAAAAGACCATTGACAAAGATGTCATGAACGGCGACAACGGGTTTTCCGACTGTGCAGATAGCAGCAGTTTTCCGGTCGGCGCTACTATCTGTAAAACGCTAACACTGAGCATCAATAACGATCAGGAACAGTGGAAGAGCTACAACTTTTACGGAGCTAAGATTCACGCTTATCTGAAGCTTCAGACGTCGTATGCAGCACCGGAATCTGTAAGCGCACTGTTAGATGAAAGTTATAACCCGATTCTGGACAGTACCGGTGATCCTATCATCGCAACACAGGCAGCTACAAAAGATATCATCGAAACTATAGATAAGGGAGTCTATACGGTCACTACGCCGGAACAGTACTCAGATATCATCAATGTTACGGCGCTGGATGATATGTATAAGGCAAATAAGACATATACCAGCGGATTAAAACTGCCGCAGTCGCTCATTAACCTTGTAAGAGATGCTTGTAAGACTGTCGGCATAGGCATGAATCTAACTATGGACCATGGCGATATTATAATAAGAAGCATTCCGGACAGTATGACGTTTCGCCAGTTGTTCGGATATGCGGCTATGGTCGAGTCCGCGAACGCCAGAATTGACTATTCTGGGAACCTTCAATTTGTGAAATGGGACTTTGAAAAGACAAATATACCGGAACTAAAAGACTACGGCAACCCGCCTACACTTTCCAGTGACGATATAGTTATAACTGGAATTCGATTGAAAAACGGAGAAACGGACGACAATACTGACACAGATCATTCAGGCATGTACGGAGAAGAGGGGTATGTCCTCGAGCTTGAGAATGAACTGATTGATACCGATCAGCTTCAGACGGTGGCAAATATCATCGGTGAACAGATTGTAGGCGTAAGATTCCGAAACCTTGAAGGAGATCTTATATATGAGCCGACCGTAGAATTCGGCGACATGGTTTATACTTACGATCGGTCGGGTAACAAATACGTTACTCCTCTGACAGATGTATCAGGTAACGTGGGTGGCCTGACTACAGTTAAGACACAGGCTGATGATCCAATCAGAGGCAGCAGTGACTTTTACGGAAATAGTACGAAAGCTATAGTTGCGGCACGTCAGATGGTACAAAAAGAAACGTCCGCAAGAGAAGAGGCTATACAGAGATTAGCTGAAACACTCCGTTCTTCGAGCGGTCTGTATATGACGCAAGAGCCACAGCAGGATGGCAGTATTATATACTACATGCACAATAAGCCGACCATAAAAGAATCTAACATAATCTGGAAACTGACAGCAGAAGCGTTTGCCGTGTCGATTGATGGCGGAAAAACGTATCCTTACGGCTTTGCGGTGACTGGCGAATTAATAACCAGACTGCTCTACGCAGAGGGCATTAATGCTGATTATATCAACGCAGGAACGCTCATCGTAAGAGATAAGAGTGGAAATGTGATATTTGAAGCAGATATGGATACTGGATCAGTTACTCTTGACGGAAGTTATGTGACGATCGGCGGTAAACCACTTGATGAAAAGATTGAAGATGTTGAGAACATGGCAGCTCTGGCCAGAAACATGACCATGCAGCTTGATAACGACTATCAGGGAATCCCGGTAGACTCTGACGGCAACTATACAGAGTTCCCGGAGTGCACCACAACGGCGACCGTCATGTACGGCACACAGGATATCACGGATAACTGCACGTACACGATTACGACATCCCAGAACATACAGGGAAACTGGAATAAGGAAACTAAGACATACACCGTTACCGGACTGACCGCAGACAGCGGATGGGTGAACATCAAGGCGGCATATCTGAACAACCTTGTCGTATCGAAACAGTTCTCACTTGCGAAACAGTACGCCGGACCGCAGGGGATTCCGGGCGTTGGAATAGATGGAAAGACAACGTATCTGCATATCCAGTACGCACCGGTACAGAACCCGACAGCGGCGCAGATGAGCAAGACACCAAACAAGTATATCGGAACTTATACGGACTTTTCTGGCGTTGACAGTACCGACCCGAGCAAGTACACGTGGGCGAAATTCGAGGGCGACCAGGGCGCGCAGGGCGTGCCGGGAACACCGGGAGTAAATGGAAAAACGCCGTACTTCCATATCGCATATGCCAACAGTGCGGATGGTAGAACAGGTTTCTCTGTGGATGATAGCGTCAATAAGCTGTATATCGGGCAGTATACCGATTACACGCCAGACGATAGCACCGACCCGACGAAATATAGCTGGACAAAGATTAAGGGTGAACCGGGTACTGCCGGAAGGACTTACTTCTTCCAGAGCAATGCGGATGTACTGTTGATGGGAGCAGACAAAAAGATAACACCGGCACCGCTCATTGTAGACTCATTCTATCGTGATGGAAACGGAGAAGTTGCGCAGTCGCAGAAAGGCTGGTGGAAGCTAGAAAAATCCACCGACAACGGCGCTACATGGGCAACACTCACGGTATCACAGACTGCGGCACTTGACCGGTTGAATATTAACGTCAATAGCCTGTCACTCAAGGCACATGACATGCTCAAGGTTTCACTGTATTTTGACCAGTCGAAGAGCAAACTTGCGGACTACCAGACATATTCCGTTGCGGTCGATGTGGCATCACTGACGCAGGAGCAGATAGTCGATATCCTGTCAGATGATGGGAAGTTTAAGGGGCTGTATTACGAAAAGGACGAAAGTGGGAACCAGACGCTGTTTATTTCATTCAATGCTATGAAGGGTGGCGTTATCAGTCTTGGCGGCACGAATAACGGAAATGGTCAGTTGAAGATTTACGATGCTGACGGAAATCAGATATCAAGATTAGGATATACCGGATACGTCGTGCTTAATAAAAACACCGGAAACCCGATGGTATCTCTTAACACTGCCGGATTGCGATTGTATACGGACTACACAGATGCAGACAACTACAATGCACTGATGCTTGGAAAATACGGACTGTATGCACAGAAAGTCCAAAATAAAGTGCTTGAACTTTGGATGGAAGGAACCGACCATACGTGGGACGGTTATATCATTCGCTATTTAAAAAATAAAGTCCGAATAAACACGAACTCACTTTTCACGGACGGATGCGAACTTGGAGCAAATTTTTCGACAGATGGAAACGCAACTGTCGGTGGAACCCTTATGTTTTACGACTTGGAAAATCAAGCAAAAACATCCGGCAAAGTTAAAAGACAGCCGGTAGCGTCCGTAAGCGCAGATGATTCGCAAGTGGCCTATCTTTTTTCAGGAACGGGTAGTAAACATGGAGATGCGGCAACATACAGACGTTTAGGAATCCGTGCTAAATGGGGTGGATCTGGCTTTAGCACAGATTACTTATACACAGATGGACAGGTTTCCGACATCCGTCTAAAAGAAAACATCGAAAACAGCGAAACAGACGCTCTCGAAACGATCAATCAGATGAAAGTCCGTCAGTTTGACTGGAAAGAGCGGATGGGCGGATGGCACCAAAACATCGGTTTCGTGGCGGATGAACTGGAAGAAATCGACCCGAACTTGGCTCTGGGCGGCGGATATGACAAAAACGGCGAGATGGATGTTAAGCAGATTAACAGTCCGTATCTGCTGAACTACGCCATCAAAGCCATACAGGAACTTAGCGCAAAGGTTGACGAGCAAGAAAAACATATCAAAGAGTTAGAAAGGAGATTACAATAATGGGAAAATTTAACGAGTATTCACAGAAAGCAACACCGGCGGACAACGACACAATGATGATTTACGATGCGGCGTCAAAGTCAAACAAGCTTTCACCGTTCAGCGGAATCTGGAACTGGATTGTTGAGAAACTGACCAATGCGGTCATCAGCAACTTGCAGACGAGCAACCAGACGGTATTGGGGGCGATTAATGAATTAAATAGTAAGGTCTTCATTAAAACTCAAAATCTTTCAACGTTTTCTATAAATATAAGCTTAATAAGAACACCTATACATCGTTTATCATGTACGGAGCAACTTCACAAAATAATGGATTTATGTACATTGTCTTTATTAATGTTGCATCGGCAAAACGGGCAGTAAATTTTATTAAAATTGCAGACTTTGTGGCAGGCAGGACTTTTTCGGGTACATACAGTGATGACACATCTACATTGACGATAAACGCCAACGATACCATATGGGGAGGCATTAAGTTGCTGATGTTTAAAGAGGAAAATTATTAAGTTGTTTCAATCGTAAATGGTTCGTAAGAATTCCCATTTAGTTCATTAAGAAACTTTGAAAATTTCATAAAAAGGAGTTGATAAATTGGAAATTAAAGGAATTGACGTATCATCCAATCAAGGAAAACCGGACTGGCCGAAAGTGGCTAAATCCGGTATCAAATTCGCAATCTTGAGAATACACAAAAGGTCCGGCGTTGACGGCTCATTTGAGTACAACTACAAGGGATGCAAGAGCAACGGAATCCTTGTCGGTGGGTATAAGTATTCATACGCTCTGACACCAGCTCAGGCTATTGACGAAGCGGAAGATGTGATCGCTGCACTGAACGGGCGAGGACTGGACTTCCCGGTGTTCTATGATCTCGAGTGGTCTAATCAGCGAAAACTCGGTAAACAGGCAGTCGAAAACATTGCAGTCGCATTTCTGACTAGGATGAAGAAAGCTGGTTATAAGGTCGGTATCTACTGCAATCTGGACTGGTATAATAACGTTCTGACTGATGCACTCAGGAAGTATGAGTGTTGAATTGCACGATATCCGGCGAATGATAATGGCACTGTCCAGACACGGCTGAAGCCATCGATCGGTGTAGGTTGGCAATATTCCAGTAAGGGAAAAGTATCCGGTATCAGTGGAAATGTTGATATGGATGTGTTCTACAAGGACTATAGAGGAACGACACAGAAAGGAGAAACAGCAATGGTAAAAATCAGTAACTGCGGACATGATGAAAACGGAAGGTATGCAGGTGGGAAAGCAGGAGATCAGACTGGTACAGAATATCGGATTATGAACTGGTACAGCAGACCGTGGCTCTGTGTCCTGAGATTCA
>UMBE01034831.1_pt1 | contig 17206 bp, 12 predicted proteins | sample 1963881 | NCBI WGS metagenome assembly UMBE01 (sample SAMEA4835933, study PRJEB28245) | human gut metagenome | biome: gut microbiome; material: fecal sample | place: Denmark | collected 2008 | reverse complement strand
CTGCGAGGCCCTGGACGTCCCAATGCGCGACCCGGACATCCGCACGGGAACCAAGGCTTTCATTTTACCCCCGTCGGTCCGTCGCGCCCCGAAAAACCCGGCCGCCCCGGTATAGGCCGCCCGTCGCGGCCAAATACAGGAAGACCGAACCGTCCGAATGTCGGGAAACCGGGCGCCACCTGGCGACCGGACCAACGGCCGCAGCAACCGGGAAAACAATCAGTGCTCCCGAAAAAACCAAAGCAGCGACCGAACCGGCCAACAGGCAGGCCGGGCAACACTGAACGGCGTCCCAACGCAAGGCCGCAACGACCGAACATGAACCAAGGCCGGCCACACAACGTCAAACCCGGTACAGGGCGACGTCCCCAGACAGGACGACCGGCCCAACAACGGAGTTCACGCCCGGCAGGAAGCACCATACACCGCTAAGAGCATGAAAGGATAGTCCCCTGCACTCACCACACAAACAGGCAACAGACCCCGCAGGACCTGCGGACGGCTTGCAAACCGAGCACAAGAATAAAGAAATCTCAAATCCCCCTTGCTGAAAATTCCGGTTCAGCTCGGGGGATTTTTCATACCGGCCGATTCAAGCGAAAGCCCGTACGACAGCTGTCGTACCCATCGGGGATAACGGACTTCACCAAACGTCTGGTTATATTCTTCCACATAAAGGATTCACAGTCTTTCAATTTTATATATCTTTGTCCTTCCATTTAACAAAACGGAATCCAGACTGACCACAGCCATGAAGAAAACATCGCAAAAGGGAATCCGAGCCGTTCGGGGCATTATTGGAAAAATCCTGGCTTTCGCCGCATTGTTCACGTACATCGCAGCCACATCAACAGATACATCCAAAACGCTTGGCGCCATCTTCGTGCCCATAGTGGTCTGTATTGTCACACTTGCCCGCATCAGCGGACTGAATGCTTACTTGTTGCACGCGCCGTGGATGCAGCGTTTCCATCCGCTTTATGTCCGACTACGTGCGCTGCACCTCCGCCAAATCCGGGGCCGCATGACACCTCCTCTCACAAACAGCCCATGTGTCTGCAAGAATTGCGGTCATCCGTTCACGGGCAACTTCTGTCCGGCCTGCGGACAAAGTCGCCGTACACCGCGCCTCACCCTTCGCGACGCCGCGGGCAACTTGTTGCGCTCCCTCTTCCGCGTGGACGGAAAATTCGGCCGCACGGTGATGGAACTGCTCTACCGGCCGGGCTACATGGTACGCGACTACATCACCGGTCACCGCATAGGCTACACACACCCGCTGCCCACTTTTTTCCTAATGGTCATGTTTTACATGATTGCTATCCAGTTGGTCGACCCTAAAACAGAAGAACGAAAAACAGCACCGACCGAAAACGTCCACACTGCGGAATCCGATGGCAACATGAGCCATTCCACAACAAGTGCGGAGCACACAAAGAATGACAAAAGCATCAATTTCAGCGCGGAATTCAACACCAAGGTTGACCGCACACTCAGCGATACCCCTTATTTCGGTTCCGTGTGGCGCCTGCTCGTCAAGTGGGGGACAGGAAACAGGGCGCTGAGCGTTCTTGCAGTCATTCCGTTTTTTTCGTTGGCCACATGGTGCCTCCGCCGGAAGACAAAAGACTCCGCACGATTCAACCTGATGGAACATTTCGTTTTGCAGGTGTACGTTTCTGTGCAAGCCACACTGCTCAGTATCGCCGCTATACTTTTCTTCGGCATATACCGCGAAAACGCGCTCTATGGCATTCCGGCCTGGATGGCTTTTGCGCTATACTGCTGGATTTTCCGGCAGTTTTTCGTCCTCACTTGGTGGAACAGCATGTGGCTGACAGTTAAGATGTATGCCCTAACTATTCTGTTCTTACTTATCCCTGCTATTCTTTATGCTATACTGACCATTATTACTTCTACGAAATGGGCTGAGATGTGACGCAACATGAATTACACCTATGACGATGCCTGCGCCGGATGACTGGTCACACATTATTCGCGGGGAAACAAAAGCGGCCTGCCCCTTGATGGAACAGGCCGCCGTTGTATGCGCATATTTACGTCGTACTAATCGCTTTACAAGTCAGCCGGATTGACGGGACGGACAATGCCGTGCTTCGAATCCTTGATGAAGTTGACGATGTTCTCAATCTCTGAGCTCATCGGAATCTGCTCCCCGATCTTGATGACTGCGTCCTGAAGGCTGAAGTTCCCGGTATAAACCAGACGGTAGGTATTGGCGATGTGGCGGAGGATGCGTTCGGACACGTTGACGTGGCGAAGGACAACAGCGTTGATGCCGTGGTATCCTGCGGGATTACCGCCGAGGATGACGTATGGCGGAACGTCTTTTTGTACGCGGCAACCGCTCTGGATGAGCGAGAAGCGGCCCACACGAACGTGCTGCTGGACAACGACACCGGAACTCTGGATGGAGTTATCCTGGATTTCACAATCACCTGCAATGCAGACGTTGATGCCTATTACGCATTCGTTGCCCACTTTGGCGTCGTGGCAAATATGGACCTTGTCCATGATGAAATTGCCATTGCCGATCTGCGTTGCCTTTCCCTCATGGATACTTCGGGCTATGACCACATTTTCACGGATGGCGTTGTTTTCACCGATGACAAGTTGAGTCTTCGTGCCCGGCGTGTAGTGGAAATCCTGCGGTTCCGAGCCCAGGACCGCGTGTTGGTACACCTTGTTGTTCGCCCCCAGGCGTGTGCCGTTAAGCACACTGACATAGGGATGAATGACACAGTTGTCACCGATTTCCACGTCGCCTTCGATGTAAGCGAAAGGCATCACCTCGACATTATTGCCAAGTTTGGCGTCTGGACTGACGTAAGCTAATGGACTAATCATAGTGATATAATTATTTAAGGTTAGTTTCTTCCACCTCCTAAGGCTTGATAGAGCGTGATGACAGCCTGCATGCGGTCGAACTGAACAGACACGAGGTCAAGCTGGGCGCTGAGCAAGGACTGCTGGGCGGTCAGAAGTTCAAGATAAGTCGTGTTGGGGTCGTGCATGAAGAGATCTTTCGTTTCAACGGCGGCTTTTTCGAGCGCTGCGACCTGCTTCTTGACCGATTCGGTACGGGTCACGGCAGTCTGATAGGAGCCGAGGGCTGTGCTGACTTCCTCGCCGGCATTCAAAAGGGCCTGTTCGAAGTTCAGCTGGGCTGCTTCTTGCTGCGATTTGGCTATCTTCAATTGCGCGCGGAGTGCTCCGTTCTGGAAGAGGGGCTGCACGAGCGAAGCCACAGCCGAAGCCAGGAACTTACCTGGGTTGACAATACCCGCTCCACCGCTATTGGTCCATCCGGCGTTACCGCTCAACGTGATGTTGGGGTAGAAGGCCGAGTGGGCAAGGTTTACGCCATAGAAAGCGTAGGTGAGGTTCATCTCTGCCACTTTGACATCCGGGCGGTTCGAGAGCAACTGCATCGGCACACCAACCGTCAGGTCGGCTGGGAACTGCTGCGCGGCAAGCTGACCGCGGGCGATGGAATGGGGCGCCTCATGCAGGATGGAGCAAAGGGCGTTTTCGGTCGAACGGATACTCTGTTCAAGTGTCGGGATTGTAGCCAGGATGCCCTGATAGTTAGCCTCGCTCTGCGAAACGGCCGCCGAATTTGTCATGGCAGCCACCTGCATGGCTTTCATCGTCTCTACGTTCTCCTTCCATATCTCGGCCGTGGCTTTGGTCAGTTTGAGCTGTTCGTCGAGCATAAGGAGCGTATAGTACATGTTGGCAACTGACGAAATCAGACTCGTCTGCACAGCCTGTTTCTGGGCCTCGGCTTGAAATACACTGGTCTCTGCCTGCTTCTTGGTATTACGGAGCGAACCTATCGACCCGAATTGCCAACTGGCGGTAATGGGGAGTGAATAGGTCTGCGTAGCTTTCGCCATGTCGAACGAACTTACCGTTCCTTGTGGACTGAACGACAGTGAGGGGAAGTAAGCTAAACGGGCCGGTTTGAGCGCGTACTGAGCCTGCTCAAGCGTGAGTTGCGCTTGCCGCAGGTCATTATTCTGTGCCAAAGCCGTCTCTATGAGAGATTGCAACTGCGGGTCTGTAAAGATTTCGCGCCAAGGGCGGTTGCCGAAGCTCACCGTGTCTGTCGTTGCCAGCAATTGGCCCGTTACAGGGTCGCGATAGAGGCTGTCGGTGGGCAAGTTGGCCGGGCGCTCATAGCTGCGGTAAACTTTACATCCGCTCAGAAGGGCGCAGGCACCTAATATGATGATAAAAGGACTTTTCTTCATTTCTCTTTTTCGCTTATATGAATTAGGAAAGGCAGGTCCGTCACTACTGGCGTCGTCCGCAGCACAACGGACCTGCTTCCATGTTCCACAGTTTACTTGCTATACTGTTCAATATCAGCCTCAGCGTCTGTATTGTCAATATCTTCCCAAACCATCGGTTTGAACTTCTCTTGCAAGAACTGGAAGATGACGAACAAAGCCGGCACTACGAAAATCTGACAAATCATACCGATCAACATACCGCCGACGGCTGTTGCGCCAAGAGAGCGGTTACCATTTGCACCGACGCCCAAAGCGAACATCATCGGGAGCAAGCCGACAATCATTGCCAAAGACGTCATCAGAATCGGGCGGAGACGGGCAGCGGCACCCAAAACGGCAGCCCACGTGATGCTCATGCCCATCTTGCGACGATCGAGGGCGAACTCAACAATAAGGATGGCATTCTTCGCAAGCAGACCAATCAACATGATCATAGCGATCTGCACATATATATTATTGGAAGCCGCTCCCAAGATAGGCAGGATATTGTTGGCCAGACCCATCAGCTGGACGAAAATAAAGCTACCACAAAGGCCGAACGGAATAGACAACATCACAGCCAATGGGAGAATATAGCTCTCGTACTGCGCGCTCAGCAACAGGTAGATGAACACAAAGCAGAGGATGAAAATCGTGGCGGTCGAACTGCCACTCGTGCTTTGTTCCTCACGCGTCATGCCCGAGAACTCATAACCATAACCTGTCGGAAGGGTCTGCTCGGCAACTTCTTCGATGGCTTGAATAGCCTGACCGGAAGTGTATCCGTCGGCGGGCGTTCCGTTGACCTGCATAGACGTATACATATTGAAACGCGATATGTTGTCCGGACCGTAGACACGCTTGATGCTCATGAACTGCGTGATAGGCGCCATTTCGTCGCCGTTACGCACTTTAATCTTGTTGAGCGATTCGAGGTTTGTACGTTCGCTGCGTTCTGCCTGTATGTACACACGGTAGAGTTTACCGAAGCTGTTGAAGTTCGAGGCATAAAGACCGCCGTAGTAACCTTGCAGCGTAGTCAGGATGTCGTTCGGCGTAAGCCCAGCCTTCTTACATGCGGCTGCATCTATGTCAATCATGTACTGCGGGAACGTCGGATTGAACGAGGTCTGTGCCGACGCAATCTCGGGGCGTTTCTTCAACTCTGCGATGAAGTCCTGAACCACTTGATAGAACTTATCGAGGTCGCCACCGGTCTTATCCTGCATGTTAAGTTCAAAACCGTTCGACACGCTATAACCGGGAATCATAGGCGGTGCAAAGACGAGGATCTGCGCATCCTTGATCAAATCGCGCGCTTGCAGATAGAGCATACCCGAAACAACGGATGAGTTTTGTTCGAGGGAGCGCTCTTCCCACGGCTTAAGCTTAACAATCACCGAACCGTAGCTTGCACCTTGTCCTCCAAGGAAGCTGAAACCAGAAATTACCGTGCGGCTTTCTACGGCCGGGTTGGCAGCAATCAGGCTGTCCAATTGCATCATGACTTCTTCCGTGCGGTCTTGCGACGTGCCAGGAGGCAAGTCGACGCTCGCCATCAGCGTTCCGGTGTCTTCGTTAGGCACGAAACCGGTCGGCGTGATTTTCATAAAGAAGAGGAGGAGCACGATGCTAAGCACTACCAAGCCGAGCGACAGCCAAGGACGCTGAATGAAGTGGACGACGTTCTTCTTGTATTTTTGGAGCAAGACATCGTACCATGCGTTGAACCCTCGGTGGAAGCGCCCTATCAGGCTGATTTTCTTATTCTTTTCCTCTGAGTGGGGTTTCAAGAAGATGGCGCAGAGGGCCGGAGAAAGCGTCAAGGCGTTTAGCGCGGAGATACCAATGGAGATGGCCATCGTCAGACCGAACTGGCGGTAGAACGTACCGGACGTTCCGGGCATAAAGCTCACAGGAATGAACACGGCCATCATGACGAGCGTGATGGACACGATGGCACCGCCGAGTTCGCTCATGGCGCCGATGGAAGCCTTCTTGGAGGACCTATATCCTTGATCAAGCTTCGCATGGACGCCCTCGACGACGACTATCGCGTCGTCGACGACAATGGCAATGGCCAAAATCAAGGCACAAAGCGTCAGCAAGTTCAAGCTGAACCCAATAAGATTAAGGACGCAGAACGTACCGATCAAGGCCACTGGGATGGCTATGGCTGGAATTAACGTCGAACGGAAGTCCTGCAAGAATACGTAAACCACGATGAACACGAGGATAAAGGCCTCGATCAAGGTTTTGAGCACTTCGTGGATTGAGGCGAAAAGGAAGTCGTTGGCGTTCTGCGCGATGACGACAGACATGCCAGGGGGCAACGTCTTCTCGGCATCTTCCAACAGCTTTTCGAGGTTTTGGATAATCTCCGTTGCGTTTGAGCCAGCAGTCTGGTAAACGATTGACGACACACCTTTGTGACCGTTGACACGGTTGGCAAACGAATAAGTCTGGCGACCGAGCTCAACGCGGGCGATGTCTTTCAGGCGGAGCACCTCGCCGTCTTCCGTCGCACGGATGACAATGTTTTCAAACTCCGTAGGCGATTGGAGGCGTCCTCTGTAACGCAGGGTGTACTGGAACGTCTGGTTCTCACGCTCGCCGACCGTACCCGGCGAGGCTTCGATGTTCTGTTCGGCAAGGGCGGCCGAGACGTCGCTCGGCATGAGCTTGTACTGGGCCATGACATCCGGTTTGAGCCAGATGCGCATGGAGTAGTCACCACCCATCACCATAGCGTCGCCGACACCGGGAACACGCTTCACCTCTGGGATAACGTTGATCTGGGCGTAGTTCTCGATGAACTCTTCGGTGTACTGGTCCTCTTCATCGACGAGGGAGAACACCATCAACATACTGTTCTGGCGTTTGTTCGTCGTCACGCCGACCTGGGTCACCTCGGCAGGCAGCAAACCTTGTGCGCGCGAAACGCGGTTCTGCACGTTCACCGCTGCCATGTCGGGATCGACACCTTGTTTGAACGTAATGGTGATGCTGGCTTCACCGGTATTCGTGGCCGAAGAGGTCATGTAGTCCATGTTCTCTACGCCGTTGATTTGCTCCTCCAAGGGAGCGATCACGCTGTTCAACACCGTCTGGGCGCTCGCACCGTTATATGAGGTCGACACGCGGACAGTAGGCGGCGCAATATCGGGATATTGCGTGATCGGCATACTGATAAGGCCGATGACACCGAGGATGACTATCACGATGGAGATCACCGTGGACAGCACCGGCCTGTTGATAAATCTATCTAACTTCATTGTTCTTGTCGTTCTGTTTGTAGACTTCTACTTTACTTCTGTGCGGCGCTTTGGGCGGCTGAGTTGCGACGGTTGGCTGCCGACTGGGCTTCGGAGATAGGCTTGATAGTCATGCCGTCGGAAAGCGTATTGACGCCTTCGACCACGATACGCTCGCCGGCTTTCAGACCGCCGGTCACCACGAAGTTTGTGCCGTCGTTCTGGGGGAGAACCGTGATTTCAGTGTTCTTCACCTTGTTGTCCTTACCGACTACGTAAACGAAGTGCTTGTCCTGGATTTCATACGTAGCTTTCTGCGGAACGAGAATAGCGTTATCCATGTGGATGGGGAAAACGACCGAACCGGACCCGCCGCTTCGCAGGATTTTCTGAGGATTGTCGAACGTGGCGCGCATGCTGACAGACCCGGTCGCGATGTCGATGACGCCGCTTACGTTCGTCACCTTGCCTGTCTGGTTGTAGGTCGAACCGTCGGCCAGTTGCAGGCTGACAGCGGGGATAGCGGCCAAGGCTCCCTTCACGCCATCGGTGCCTTTCGTGTATTCGAGGAGTTGTTTTTCGGTCATTGAAAAGTAAACATACATCTTCGAGATGTTCGACACGGTGGTCAGCGCCTCTGCCGTCGTCGAGCTCACGAGGCTACCGACGCGGTAGGGGATCGTGCCCACGACACCGTCCGACGGACTCGTCACCGAGCAGAACGACAGGTTGTTCCGTGCGTCGATCAGCTGGGCACGTGCCGAAGCGAGCTCAGCCTCTGCCGAGGCGAGTTGGTTCTCTGCCATTTCCATATCGTAGTCGCTGATGATTTTCTTCTCATGCAGCATTTTTTTGTTCTTCACTGTGAGTTTCTGCGTGCTGACTGCGGTGCGGGCCACGCGTACGGCAGCCTCGGCTGACTTCACTGCGGCTTCGTACTGCACACGGTCGATGGAGAAGAGCACCTGGCCCCGACGGACAAAATCGCCCTCGTCGACATGCACTTTCGTAATGAAGCCCGAAACCTTCGGACGGATTTCAATGTCTTGGATACCCTTGATCGTGGCGGGATAAGACGTGCTCAGGTTGCACTCCGTCGTCTTGATTTCCCTCACCGCATACTCGTTGCTGGCTTGGGGAATTTGCGTTTTGTTGCCGCACCCTACAAGGGCCAGGCAAAGCGTCAAATAAGCAATTCTACTCTTCATAAAACTTGAAATTGTCTGTTTGATTTTTATTTATCTCCTTCGTTATGATTTCTTCACTGACTGGCCGACAGCAGGCCAAACCGCTGCAAAGTTACTTCAAAACTAAAATAACGAGAATAGTTTTTGGAAAGAAAGCGTGCCCTCTTAGTTATTGTTAACAGGCACGGCACGAATTTGACGAGTAGCAGATGGCAAATGGGGAGTAGCGACAGAAAAAATGGGAACTGCCTCCGTCTTTTCTGTCACTGCGACTGTGCAAGACGGAAGTAGTCCCCATTATCCTTAATCCTTGGCGGAGAGAAAAGGCTTAGTGCTGCTCGCGTTTCTTTCGGTCAAGTTGCAGCTTCCGCTGGTAGAACTTGACTTTTTGGCATGCGTTGTCAAAATGATTGCTCATCGTGTCGGACCCGATATTGTCCGTTTGGGGCGTCACGCGCATGATGCTGTCGATGCGGTGCAACTCCTCCTGAGCCTCGGCAAGATTGATGGAATCCATCAGCAAGATTCCGGCTTCGCGGGCATTGAACGCCCGCGGCACTTCCTCGCGCAGCCGCTTGATTTCCTGGCGCGCGGCGTCGTAATCGTTCGCTTTCAGTTGCACACGCGCGCGCGATAAATAATCATTGCCTATGTCCTCGGGCGAAGGCTCGTTCTTGCAGGCCGTGACGGAAAGCCCCACGGCAAGGGCTAACAAGAAGTGTTTCATGTTTGTGGCTTCTACTCTTTGGGCTGTAAAAGTACGAATAATTCGGATAAGTTTGCTAATTTTGCAGGCCGAATACGCGCGAAATGAGAGAACTGACCCGAAAACAGATCCTACGGCTGATCGACACCCAGCTTTTCCGCCAACTAACCCAGACGGCCGACCGTCTGGGCTTGGAATGCTATTTGGTTGGGGGATACGTGCGCGACCTTTTTCTGGAACGCCCCACAAACGACATCGACGTCGTCGTCGTCGGGAGCGGGATTCAGATGGCCGAGGCGTTCGCGGCTGACCTTGGCACCGGAGCCCACTTGGCTGTTTTCCGCCACTTCGGCACGGCCCAAGTGAAGTTCCGCCAGCACGAGGTGGAGTTTGTGGGAGCACGCCGCGAGAGTTACAGCCACGACTCACGCAAGCCTATCGTTGAGGACGGCACACTCGAAGACGACCAGAACCGCCGCGACTTCACCATCAACGCCATGGCCATCTGCCTGAACCTGCCACGCTTGGGCGACCTTGTCGACCCGTTCGACGGGGTAGGCGACCTCAGACGCCGCCTCATCCGCACGCCGCTCGATCCCGACGTCACATTCAGCGACGACCCCTTGCGGATGATGCGCTGCGTGCGCTTCGCCACACAGCTCGACTTTCAGATTGCCCCGGACACGTTTGACGCCCTCACACGCAACCGCGAACGCATCGGCATCATCAGCGGGGAGCGAATCATCGACGAGCTGAACAAAATCATGCTCTCGCCCTATCCGTCAGTAGGCTTCACCGCCCTGCACGACTGCGGCCTGCTTGAACTCATCCTGCCCGAACTGATGGCCCTCGACTGTGTCGAAACGCGTGGCGGCCGCTCACACAAAAACAATTTCTACCACACGCTCGAAGTGCTCGACAACGTATCGCGCCGCAGTGACAACCTATGGCTCCGGTGGGCAGCCCTGCTCCATGACATCGGCAAGCCGCGCAGCAAACGCTGGGAACCGGCCGCCGGATGGACGTTCCACAACCACAACTTCCTTGGGGCAAAGATGATTCCCGCCCTGTTCCGCCGCCTGAAACTGCCACTCGACGAACGGATGAAGTATGTGAAAAAACTGGTCGACCTCCACATGCGTCCCATCGCCATTGCCGACGACGAAGTGACCGACAGCGCTGTGCGCCGTCTGCTCTTCGAGGCCGGAGACGACATCGACGATCTCATGCTCCTTTGCGAGGCCGACATCACCAGCAAGAACGAGCAGCGCAAAAAGAACTTCCTGAACAACTTCAAGCTTGTCCGCCAGAAACTGGTCGACATTGAAGAAAAAGACCGTATACGCAACTTCCAGCCACCCGTTGATGGCGAAGAAATCATGCGCCTCTTCAACCTTACGCCCTGCCGCGAAGTGGGCGCGCTCAAAACCGCCCTGAAAGATGCCATCCTCGACGGGAAAGTGCCCAACGAGCACGCTGCCGCCCTGCGTTTCGTCATCGAACAGGCTGCCAGCCATGGGCTCACCCCCGTGACACAAAGCCAATAACCCCACAGAGCCATGCCCCACCGCAAGCCCCAGAACCGCAAGTTCATCGTCAAGGAGGCCACCACACTGCTTCCGTTCCTCATGAAAGCCTTTGACGGCATCAGCCGCAACAAGGCGAAAGCCATCCTCGCAGGTAGCGTCCAAGTGGATCGTCGCCGCGTCTCGCAATTCGACCATCCTCTCCGGCCCGGCCAAGTCGTCGAAGTGCGCATGCGCCCCGACCGGGCGGAACTGAAAAACCGCTTTGTGCGCCTCGTCTATGAAGACGACCATCTCGTTGTCATCGACAAGGCCAACGGCATCCTCTCGATGGCTTCGGGCACAAACAGCTATTGCGTCAAGAAAGTGCTCGACAACTATTTCCAAGCCCATCACAGCCGTTGCCGGGCGCATGTCGTCCACCGGCTTGACCGCGAGACGTCGGGGCTCATGATTTACGCGAAAACGATGGAAGCCGAGCAAATCCTTGAGCACAACTGGCATGACATCGTGACCGACCGCCGCTATGTGGCCCTTGTCGACGGAAAACTCGACCCGCCCGACGGAGAAATCGAAAGCTGGCTGAAAGACAACAAGGCCTACATCACCTATTCCTCACCAACCGACAACGGGGGCAAGTACGCCTGTACACGTTATAAAACCATCCGCACTGGCGAACGCTACTCTCTTGTCGAGCTCAAGCTGCTTACCGGGCGCAAGAACCAGATACGCGTGCACATGCAGGTGCTCGGCCACCCCGTTTGCGGCGACGTGAAGTACGGCAACGGCGCCGACCCCGTCCACCGTCTGGCGCTTCACGCTTTCCGGCTCAACTTCTATCATCCCATCACAGGCGAGCTGATGAAATTCGAGACTCCCGTCCCCGCTCAGTTCGTCGAGGCGGTCAAAAAAAGCAAATAAGAAAAGGCGGCGCTTGCAGGCGTCGCCTTTCCCTTTTCCGGTTACGGGTACTTTTAATCCAGTTTCAAAACCGCCAAGAAAGCCTTTTGCGGCACTTGGACGTTCCCGATCTCTTTCATGCGCTTCTTGCCGCGCTTCTGCTTCTCCAAAAGCTTGCGCTTACGGCTGATGTCGCCGCCGTAGCACTTTGCCGTCACATCCTTGCGCACTTGTTTTACGGTTTCACGGGCTATGATTTTAGCCCCGATGGCAGCCTGGATGGCGATGTCGAACTGCTGGCGCGGCAGGAGCTCTTTCAGCTTCTCGCACATGCGTCGCCCGAAAGTCACCGAGTTGTCCACATGCGTCAGAGTCGACAGGGCATCGACCGGTTCGCCGTTGAGCAGGATGTCAAGTTTGACCAGCTTCGACGGACGGAACTCCAAGGGGTGATAATCGAACGAGGCGTAGCCTTTCGAGATAGATTTCAGTTTGTCGTAAAAGTCGATCACGATTTCGGCCAGCGGCATGTCATAATATATCTCGACACGTCCGCCCGATACGTACTCCTGCTTGACGAGCTCGCCCCGCTTGCCGAGACACAGGGTCATGATCGGTCCGATATAGTCGGTCAGGGTGATGATTGAGGCACGGATATAAGGTTCTTCAATATGGTCTATCTCCGTGGCATCGGGCATTCCGGCCGGATTATGCACCTCTTTCATGTTCCCGTGCTTGTCATAAATATGATAGCTGACGTTCGGGACCGTCGTGATGACGTTCATGTTGAATTCGCGGTCAAGACGCTCCTGGATAATTTCCATATGGAGCAAACCGAGGAAGCCGCAGCGGAAGCCGAAGCCCAAGGCTACGGACGACTCGGGCTGGAATGTCAATGAGGCGTCGTTGAGCTGGAGTTTTTCAAGGCTGGCGCGCAGGTTTTCGAAGTCTTCGGTCTCAATGGGGTAGACGCCGGCAAAGACCATCGGTTTCACTTCCTCAAAGCCGGCGATAGCTTCCTTACACGGATTGCTGACGGAGGTAATCGTGTCGCCGACCTTGACTTCGGTAGCCGTCTTTATGCCGCTTACGATATAACCCACATCGCCGCAATGAAGCACTTTGCGCGGCACAAGGTCCATTTTCAACACACCGACCTCGTCGGCCGTATATTTCTTCTTCGTGTTGATAAACTCCACTTGCTCCCCTTGGCGGATCGAGCCGTTGACAATCTTGAAGTAGGCAATGATGCCGCGGAACGAGTTGAACACGCTGTCGAAGATGAGGGCTTGCAGCGGGGCGTTCTCGTCGCCCGTGGGGCAGGGGATACGCTCCACGACGGCACGGAGAATGTCGTCGACCCCCATGCCGGTCTTGCCGGACGCACGGATGATTTCTTCACGTTTGCAGCCCAACAACTCGATGATTTCGTCTTCCACCTCCTCGGGCATGGCGTTGGCCATGTCACACTTGTTGAGCACGGGGATGATTTCGAGGTCGTGCTCAATGGCCATGTAAAGGTTCGAGATGGTCTGTGCCTGCACGCCTTGCGTGGCGTCGACCACAAGCAGGCAGCCCTCGCAGGCGGCGATACTGCGACTCACCTCATAGGCGAAGTCCACATGGCCCGGAGTGTCAATCAGGTTGAGCGTATACGTTTCGCCGTCCATCTCGTAATTCATCTGAATGGCATGGCTTTTAATCGTGATGCCTCGCTCGCGTTCCAAGTCCATGTCGTCGAGCATCTGCCCTTCGGTCACCTTGATGGTACCGGTGCGTTCGAGCAGGCGGTCGGCCAGGGTGCTCTTCCCGTGGTCGATATGTGCGATAATGCAAAAGTTACGTATATTCTTCATTCACTACTAATTGCTTCAAAACGTAGGGTCACAGCGTTCAGCCGAAGAGTTCGGCGTCGGCGAAAGCCACCGCGTGGTGCAAGTCCTTCTCCGAAAGCAACACTTCGGCCGGATCCGTAATCGGCCAGGATATGGCGAGCTGCGGATCGTTATAGCGGATGCTGGCCTCGGCTTCGGGAGCATACCGGTTGTCCACTTTATAAGTAAATATGGCAATGTCCGAAAGGACTTGGAAACCGTGGGCAAAGCCCCGTGGGATGAACAGCTGCCGCTGGTTCTCGTCACTGAGTTCTACCATCACGTGGCGGCCGAACGTCGGCGACGTGCGACGCAGGTCGACCGCCACATCGACCACCCGTCCGCTCAACACGCGGACCAACTTGGCCTGCGAAAGTCCGCCTTTCTGATAATGCAAACCGCGCAATACGCCGCGCGACGACTTCGACTGATTATCCTGCACGAAACAAACTTCATGCCCCACATGAGCGTCGAAATCACTTTTACGATATGTCTCCATGAAATAGCCGCGGGCGTCTGCAAACACACGAGGTTCCAAAATCCAGACTCCGTCGATACCTGTCGGTATATACTTCATAAACGTCTCCTTTTATGGTCGGACAGACAGTTTAATCCATCGAATGGAATGAGCCTGCCGGACCTATTTTCCGGCAAAAATACGAAAAAGTCCGTACTTTCTCAAAATATGTTTCACGAACTTAGGCCCTTAATAAGGAAAACGGGCACGGCACCCGTTTTTCCTAAGTCACCGACAGAAATTCCTAAGTCGCCGACAAGTTTTCCTGTCTTCACCGTTTGGTGCGTGTCCAAGGTTTGAAGTTGAGGCGGTAGGTGGCGTGGAGCATCACGTAGCGCCCGAGGACGTTGCGCCAGGTCTCGGTCTGCATTTGGGCGTTGATGGTGTAGGCCGTACGGTTGATCTGACCGAGGATGTCGAAGACTTCGAGACGGAAGTTGAGGCAGCCTTTCAGTATGGAGCGGCTCAGCGAGGCCGACCAGATGACGTCGTCCGTGTTGAACCGGCTGTCCGTGTACCCCCGGCGGCTGTACACGTCGACCGTGGTGCTCAGGTAGAACTTCCACGGCAGGGGCACGTCGAGGTTGCCGCCGTAGCTGTAATCGTAGACGTTTATGCGGTTGATGTAGTTGCCCGTGGAGTGGTTGAGCGTCACCTTGCCGTAGATGCCGTATCCCCAGTTGTTGTAGCTTCCCCAAAGGCCGGCGCGCTCGGTCCAGGCGAGCGTACGCACGCTGCTGCGCACACTGCTAGACATGCCGTCAAGGCTGATGAGGTCGACGTTGTTGCGGTAGTTCACGTTGGTGCGCAGGTCGGCGTTCAGCCAGTATTGCAGTTTCTGGACACGGCCGAATTTGTGCATCATGTAGATGCTGCTGGTCAGTTCCCAGTTGCCGTTCACGTTTTCGGGGCGATAGGTGCGCACGCCGGTATGTGTGTCGTAGGTCATGCCTTGTGCCACGGCGTCGAGCCAAATGCGGTGACGCATGTCGATGTCGACCGTGTATTTGTAGCTCTTGTCCTCCGACACGTGATATCTGAAAGAGGTGGTGTGTGCGGGTGTCGCGCAGGCCGGGGTTGCCGAGGCGGCGGATGAGGGGGACGGACGTGTCCTCATAGTCGAGCAGGCTGAGCAGCTCGGGCGCTTGGCGGGTGTATTGGTAGTCCAAATAGAGTTGACTGTTGTTGTAAGGTAGGAAATACAGCGAGACAGAAGGTTCAAAATAGGTTTTTCGGCGACGGATGAGCGTGTCGATGCGATCGCGCTCGTAGTTCAACCGCCCATTGATAGACTTTACTGCGGGCGTGACTTCTACTTGCCACATTCTGTGGTTGTTGATTGTTTTGCGAATACGCAGCGAGAGGCTTCCCGAGTGTGTCTGGCCGCGTTGGGTGGAGTAGTAGGAGTTTTGTGCGTTGATGTGGTCTTGCAGGGTCGAGCGGTTCGAGGCCAGCTGGCCGAGACTCCACGAGTCGAACGCCGTGCCTTCGAGCATGTAGTAGGGATTACGGGCCGACTGGTAATCGTGGCTGTATTGGTATTTGGGGTGTGCGTAGAAAAACATTTGGTCGCCGAATTTCCATTGGAAGCGATAAGTCCCGCTGACGTGGAAGTTGTAATTCGTGGCGGTATAGTCGGTAAAACGAGTCTCGTTCCCGGGTGTCGGTTCGGTCTGGCTCGTGGACGTGGAGGTGCGAAGCGTGCGATCTGCCATATAGTTATAGGTGCCGCCCGCGACGAGGTCCACGGCGTCCGGCGAGTTCGGCACGCGCCAAGAGCCTTGCAGCGTGCCCCCGCCCCGGAACGAGTGTCCCTTCGCCAAGCTTGTTTGTTTCCAATGACGAGATGAGGTTCTCGCGCAAGTGGCTGGCCACGTCGGGGCCGAAGAGGCTGTCGAGCGCCTCGCCCATGTAGCGTTCGGTCAGTGCGCGGTTCCAGTCGGCCGTCTGCGAGCCGTCCGTGCGGTCGTAGTTCTTGTAGTTGACTGGGGTCGCGCTTGGAGGAAAAGCCCCTTGTCGGGCGGCGTGATCCGGATGTTGAAAGCGGCGTCGGCCACCAGTTCGTGCGCCACGCTGCGTTGACGCGAACGGCTGAACACGTCACCGCTGTCGAAAAACGTGGTGGTCGACGTCTTGCTCTCCGTGGGGTATTTATGGTACCAGAACCGGGTGTTGCCGTCCACCTTGAAGCGCTGTCGGCGGTCGTTGATGAGGTAGTATAGGCCGGCGTCCTTGGTCGTGGCCATGCTGCCGCCGTTGGCGTTCTGCCAGTTGCCGTTCGAGTCGTAATAGGAGCTGCCCATGAAGTCGTTGATGTTGGCATACATGCCGATGCGCGACTGCTTCGTAAACCGCAGGCCGAACAGGCGGGCGCCGTAGTGCCCGTCCGTGCCATAGGCGCCGCCCACGTTGGCGAACCCGCCCATGCTGAATTGCTTTTTGAGCTGCACGTCCATGGCCAGGGGCTGTGTGCCCACCTCTTCCTTGGTGTAGCCCAGTGCCCGGTCGCGGTCGTTCATCCGTTCATAGACCTTGACTTCGTCCACCGTGTAAGCGGGCAGATTCTCGATCGCCACCTTGGGGCTGCCCGTGAAGAAGTCCTCGCCGTTCACAAGCAGGCGCTCCACCCGGCGTCCGTTCACCGTGATGCCCCCGTCTTTTTTCAGTTCCACGCCGGGCAGCATGGCGATGAGCTTGTCGAGCATCGACCCTTCGGCCAGCTGGAAAGCGTCGGCGTTGTAGACGAGCGTGTCCCCCCGCATCACCATCATCAGCTTCGTGGCCTTCACAGTCGCTTCGCCGAGTTGGATTTCTTTCCGTGGGCGTTTTTGCATAAATACGTTTCCGATATCTATGTATTCCATCCGATGAGAACGAAAAGCGAAGTGCTTTTTTATATACGCCTCAAATCCGCAACCGCCCTCATAAGATGACACAGAGGTCA
>UMBE01049456.1_pt1 | contig 17326 bp, 10 predicted proteins | sample 1963881 | NCBI WGS metagenome assembly UMBE01 (sample SAMEA4835933, study PRJEB28245) | human gut metagenome | biome: gut microbiome; material: fecal sample | place: Denmark | collected 2008 | reverse complement strand
TCAGCCTGACCGCTGACCCCTCCCGCACCGCTACGCTGGATGCTGCTGCCCGTGCCAAAAAGCTGGGTGCTGTCATTACTTATGACCCCAACTATCGCGCAAACCTCTGGAAAGATAAAGAGGATGCCATCGCTCAGATGAAAGCCCCTCTGCCGCTGGTGGATATCCTGAAAGTTTCCGACGAGGAGCTGCCCCTGCTCACCGGAACCACCGACTGCGAAAGCGGCACGGCACAGCTGGCACAGAACGGCATCCGACTGATTTTTGTCACCTTGGGTGCAAACGGCGTGTTCTACCGTTTTGGGGAGAAAACTGGTCATGTGGCAGGCGTCCCCTGCAAGGTGGGCGACACCAACGGCGCAGGCGACACCTTCTTTGGGGCGGCTCTGTCCAAACTCTGCAAGGAGGAGCTGGACACCCTGACGGTGGACAAACTGGAAAGCATTCTGGCCTTTGCCAATAAAGCTGCCAGCATCACCACCAGCCGCCACGGTGCGATCCCTGCCATGCCTGCATTGGAAGAAATCGAAAAATAACAGAACCGGCCACCAACCTGTAGCAAATCATACAGGCTGGTGGCTGGTTGGCGCTATGATACCCAAAGTATAACAGGAAAACCGCAGACAGTACGGATGAAAAATCGTGAAGCAAGATGAATTTTTTGGATTATCATAAATAGCACGACTTTTTGACCGGCAACACAAATTTTTGCACCCTTATTCCGTGGGATTCCCTCTATAATAAGAGCAGAGATCAAACGGAAAAAGGAGATGTGGATGATGCAAGCAACAAACCTGAAAACGAATCATCTGACCCAGCCTCTCGGCATAGATGCCGGGACGCTGTTTTTATCGTGGCAGTGCGCCGAAGGCGTGCGCCAGACCGCCTACGAAATCGAAGTGACCGCCGGAGCCGAAACGCTGTGGGCAAGCGGAAAGATCTTGAGCAGTGTGATGCACACCGAAACGCCCACCCCTATGCCGCCCAAGACGCAGGGACAGTGGTGCATCCGGCTGTGGGATGAAAATGACCAGCCCGGTGCGTGGAGCGAAGCCGTCTTTGAAACGGGTCTGCCCTTTGCCGACTGGCAGGGCGTGTGGGTCTGCCCGGAAACGGAAGAACCGGATATCGATTGCACTGATGCAATCAACGCCTTTGCAAAGCCCAACTGGGAGCAGAAGCAGGCAGCGCTGGAAGCCTCCGGTAAAGGGCAGGCACAGCCTTATCAGCCCCACCGTCCGGCAAGCTATCTGCGCAAGGTGTTCACAGTCCCGGCAGGAGAAAGCAAACGGTTGTATATTACCGCCAAGGGTCTGTATACGGCATGGCTGAACGGCAAGCGGGTCGGCGATATGGTGCTTGCTCCCGGCAGCTTTACCGCAGACAAGCACCTTGGGGCACAGACCTACGATGTGACAGTGCTTGTTCATCCCGGCGAGAATGAACTGCTGATCGCGCTGGGCGATGGCTGGTACCGCAGCACTTCCGGCGTGGACGGTGACCGCGACCTGTTCGGCAAGGAACTGGCTGTCCTGTTCCAGCTGGAAGTGGATGGCAAGGCGGTCTGCGTTTCGGATGATGCCATGGAAGCGACCCAGTGCGGTCCCATCCGCCAGAACGATCTGCAGCAGGGCGAAGTGTATGATGCCCGGCTGGAAGGAGAACTGACCGGCTGGCACGGCGTGAGGACTGCGCCTAACACGCTCCCCCTCATTGGCATGAACACCGTGCCCATCCGGGAGCAGGAAGCCTTTGCGGGCAGGCTGTTCCGCACACCCAATGGAGAAACGGTTTTGGATTTCGGGCAGAATATGGCAGGCTATGTAGAGATGAAGCTGACTGCCCATGCCGGACAGAAAATCAAGCTGCTGTGCGGCGAAGCACTGGACGAGAACGGCAACTTTACGCAGGAGAACTTTCAGGACCGGAACCGCCACAAGGAGGGCGGCACGGCGCAGCTGCTGGAACTGATCTGCAAAGAGGGGGAGAACCACTACAAGCCCAGCTTTACTATCATGGGCTTCCGGTACGCAAAGGTGGAAACGGACATCGACCTGACCGGCGCAGAGTTTACTGCCCACGCCGTCTATTCGGAGATGCCGGTGACCGGCAGCTTTGGGTGCGGCAATGCGGATGTGAGTCAGCTGGTGCAAAACAGTGTGTGGAGCCAGAAGGGCAACTTCTGCGATATCCCCACCGACTGCCCCACCCGCGAGCGTGCCGGCTGGACGGGCGACATGGGGGTGTTCATTAAAACCGGTCTGACCCTGATGGATTGCTACCCGGTGGTGGAAAAATGGCTGGCAGAATGCCGCCTGAACCAGTACCCGGACGGCCGCATGGCAAACATTGCCCCGCCCACCAGCCGCCCCGGTTATATGACCCCCATGCTCTGTATGTCGGCGGGCTGGGGCGATGCTGCCATTCTGGTGCCCTACGCTCTTTATAAGCGTACCGGCGACCGCAAGATCCTGGCAGACAACTACGAGATGATGCAGAAGTGGTATGCGTTCCTGCTGGGTCGTGCCCAGCAGACCACCGAGGAGCAGCAGACCGGCGAGTACGCCCAATACACCGTTCTGAACGGTCTGGACTACGGCGAATGGTGTGAGCCGGGCATTACCCCCATGCAGGCGATGATGAACCCGCGCAAAAGCGTGGGTACGGCGTATCTGGCTTATTCCGGGCGGCTTTTGGCAGAAATTGCACAGGCGCTGGGCAAGGCAGAGGACGCAGCGCAGTACCGTGACACAGCGGAAAAAGCCCGCCTTGCCTATCATGCCGCCTTTACAGATCATGGAAAAATCACATCCGACCGGCAGTGTGAATATGTCCGTGCCATTGCATTCGGTCTGTTGGATGAAGCTGAGAGCCAAGCCGCTGCGGATACGCTGAACCAGATGGTGCTGGACAACGGCTGTCATCTGAACACCGGCTTTTTGTCCACGCCGTTCCTGTGCAAAGTGCTTGCGGAGCACGGACACACCGACACCGCTTACAAGCTGCTGCTGCAGGATACCGCCCCCAGCTGGCTCTATGAGGTCAAACAGGGCGCTACTACCGTCTGGGAAACGTGGACGGGCATTGACACCAATGGACACCCCAGTGAATCGCTGAACCATTACTCCTACGGTGCTATCTGCGGCTGGCTGTTCGGCGGTGTGTGCGGCATCCATCTGGCGGGCCAGACCCTGACCATCGCTCCCACCCCGAATCCTGCACTGGGTTGGGCAAAAGCGGTGTACGATTCCCCGGTGGGGCGCATTGAAAGCGGCTGGCAGTATGCAGGCGATGCCGTGACCTACACCATCACCGTGCCCTGTAATCTGACCGCAGAAGTTACCCTCCCGGATGGCAGAAACCTGACCTTGCAGCCGGGAACCCATACCCTGTAACGCAAAAATATTTCCCGCAAAACACAGCGCCCCACACCGGAAGGAGTAACCGGTGCGGGGCGTTGCTTTTATGGGGATAATGAAGAAAATGATGAGAAAATGGCAGATCAGAATTTTTGTGCAAGGTATTTTGCACTGAGCTGGAAGCTCTTGACAGGGGAATTGTCCACCCAGTTGCGGTGGCTTTCCAGAATGATGACATCTACATTCACGGAAAGGGCCTGTGTCATCAGGCTGTCCAGATCCATGTTGCCGGTGCCCAGCTCCATACTGTCGGTTTTCAGAATGGGGGTAATGGCGCTGCCGGTGATGCGGGTGCCCCGGTCGTTGATGTGCCACAGCTTCATGCGCGGGCCAAGCCGCTGCATCCACGCCAAGGCGTTTGCACCACCCTCGGTGAACCAGTAGCTGTCAAACTCAAAGTTGACGAAGGCTGGGTCGGTTTCTTCCAGCAGGATATCGTAAGCGCGCTTCTCAGCGTTCACAGGACGCAGCTCGCAGTTGTGGTTGTGGTAGAGCAGGTGGATGCCCTCTTTTTGCAGGGTCTCGCCCGCCTTGTTCAGACGTTTGGCCAGTTCGTGCATCGTGGCTTCATCGCCATAATCAAAGCGGTACATCCCGGTGATGACCACATACTCCGTGCCAAAACTTTTTGCTTCCTCGGCCACTGCATGGGCATCCCGTTCCAGACTGCCAAGGTCGGTGTGCAGGCTGACTACCTTCAGACCGGCTTCCTGCACCAGCTTGTGCCAGTCCAGATTGCCGCCCTTGCCCACCGGCATTCCGGCGGCTTTGGTCAGCAGCTTTACCACAAAGCCAATGGGATGGATCATAAATCCACACAGTTCAATGCCGTCGTACCCAGCGGCTTTCACGGCGGCAAGGGTCTCTTTCGCCTGCTGCTCGTTGTTCAGTACAGTGCCCAGCATAAATTGCTGCACGGCTTTGATGGGCATGATTTACCCCTCCAGTTTGAATGTCTTGCCCGGCGTGATGCCGTTTTCGTTAAAGCTGTCCACGCAGATGTAGTATTCCTGCCCGGCGGTCAGGGTGGAAAGGGTCACTTCGTCTGCATCGTAGACCAGCCAGCTCAGATAGAGCTTGTCGGGTGCAACGCCATAGCGGACATTGCAGCCCTGCGCGTTTTCGATGTGCTGCCAGCTGATCTTTGCGTCCAGTGCATCCACACGAATCCCGGCGGCTTCGGCCTGTGCGGGCTTTGTGCCCTCGCTGTTGCCGAACACCCGCAGGCCGCTGATGCGCAGTGCCTGCCCATAGGGCAGTTCGCCGCCGGTCACCCGGACATACCGGGCGCGGATGCCGTCGGCATATTCGTAGTAGCCGTTGGAGCACTCCCGGGCAACCGTTTCGCGGATCGACCAGTCTGCTCCGTTCACACTGGTCTCTACCGTGTAATGGGAGATCTGCGGCCGGGTCTCGATGTGGCGGGTCTTGCGGGTATCGCCGTAGCTGTCGGCTGGGAAGTCCACCACAAGCTTTTCATCTGCCATATTTACCTGAATGGCGCGGATATCACTCTCTTTGCCAAGGTCCACGCAGAGCCATTCGACCGGCTCTGTACCAGCGGCGCTCCACCAGCTGCGGCAGTCCTCGTTGACTGCCAGTGCCGGGCTGCTGCCCTCGGCAGTGCTGGAAGCCGTGACCGGCTTTTTGTAGCTCAGCAGCATCCATTCCGGCTGCTGGCTGGCGGCATCGAATTTGCCAGCCGGGATGCGGTGCGGATAATCGGCAAAGTTCTGGTTGCAGTAGAGAACCCCGTCTTTGTCGAACCCGGCAGGGAACAGCCCCACCCGGCGCTCAAAGTCATAGTTGACGGAAATGCGCATGGTAGAGGCGTGCCACCAGTTGCCATAGCGGTCGGCAATGGTGCTGCCGTGGCCGGCGCCGGTGATGAATCCGCCGGGCTTTGCGGAAAACGGGTTGGATGCCTGCCGCACAAAGGGACCCAGCGGAGAAGTGGAGGTGTATACACCATCGGCGTAAGTGTTGTACTGGGTGCCGGGGCAGGCGTATTGCAGGTAATAGAGGCCGTCATGCTTTGTCATAAAGGCACCCTCAATGTAGGGTTTGCCCACGGCGTTGAACATGGCAGTCAGGCTTTCGGCACTCAGGCCGGGGATGTTTGCCATCTGCGGCGGCAGATCCAGCTTGCCGGTCTTTGGGTCATAGAACTGCTTCATGGACTGGTACAGCACGCTGGCTTCCCGGTCCACAATGCCGTTGTTGCCGGGGCGTTCGTAGCCCAGTACGGTTTCATTGCCGAAGATCAGCTCCTGCTTTTCACCGATGGGGGTCATGGTGTCCAGGTCCATCTCCACGCCGTAGATGGGCGTAGTATTGGAGCAGCCCCAGTAGAAGTACACCCGGCCATCATCATCGCAGAACAGATCCGGGTCCCAGAAAGCAAAGGGCGCAGATACTTCGGTAAACGGCTCGGTCAGGGGGTCGGCGGTGCGCAGGATGGGACAGTTGCGCCCCTTGCGGCTGGCGCAGAAGTACAGGTGATCGCCCACCTGCCGCACATCGGGGGCATAATCGTAGATCAGCAGATCCGGGTCTGCATGGAAATCCCAGTGCAGCAGGTCGTCCGAATACCAGAAGCCCGCCGACATGGAAACAAAGAGGTAATATTTGCCCTTGAAGGATACCAGCGTGGGGTCTGCACCCTCCCGGAAACCTGCTGTACGGGGACCTTCCTTCATGTGCTGGTAACGGTAGCCCAGATCAATGGGATTACAATAGGTTTGTTTCATCGAATCACTCCTTGGAAATGCCCTGCAATACACGGTTCAGCTGCTTGATGTCCTCTTCCGAAGCGCCGGCCTGCATCAGCATGGATTCAATGGTCATCCGCCGCATGGCACGCTCCATCATCGCCACCAGAGCCGGGTTGTCCTTCACGGCGGCGGCAACATCTCCGCGGGCAGCGGCGGCTTTATCGGAGATCTGTTTCAGAATGGGACCAACTTTCGGGTCTGCCGTGGCGGCAGCCATGTTGTCCTTGACCGACCAGCAGCTTTCGTCCAGCTCGCCGTCAAACCAGTTGGCCACGTTCTTGCGGTTGTCCATGGCGTAATCCGGGTTGGGGGCGTCCACCTTGTTCACCAGGATCACGCTGCTGTGCTCACCGGAGCGTGCCTCAATGCTGTGTTTGCCGGTGATGGGCAGCTGGAAGGTGAACACCTTGTCGCCCTTACGGGTCTCCACCAGCTGACCGTCCTTGTACAGCGAGACCTCCGGCAGATTGGAGTAGACCTTGATCTCAGTCACATCCTCGGCGCGGTCTACATAGCGGCTGCCGCACAGGTGCACGAACGGCTCCTTGCTCCAATAGGCCTTGTAGAGATAGAAGGGGTCTTTTTTGAGCTTGCGGTCAAAGGTGACAAGTCCCTTCTGGTTCTCGCCGTGCTTGCCGCCCTCATCACGGCCATCGGCGGCAAAATCAAACATATTCCACACATGCGTCGCCCACAGCCAAGGACGGTCGGCAATCATCTTTGCAATGTGCTCGTGGTAAACGCACTGATAACTCTCGGTGTAGTCGCCTTTTTCCGGGTGGCTGCTCTGGTACTGGGGGTTGGCGTCTGCGCCATACTCCGAAAAGCCGATGCAGCGGTCCGGGAAATCGGCATGGTATTTGTCAAAGAACTCGTCGTTCTGCTCCAATTCGCCCAGATACCAGCCGAAGTAGAGGTTGTAGCTGTTCACATCGGGAATTTCCAGAATGGGACTGGTGGTCTCCAGCATAAACACATTTGCCATGGTGGTCTTGCGGGTGGGGTCCAGCTTGTGCGCCAGTTCGTTCAGCAGACGGTGGTTTTCCAGCAGATCCTCGTTGACAGCAGAAGCAGCGGTGATCTCGTTGGACAAGCCCCACACGGCAATGCAGGGGTGGTTGTAGTTCTGGACGATCAGCTCTTCCATCTGGGTCAGGGTGTTGGCACGGCCGTTGGTCATGTGCATGGTGATGTAGGGGATCTCTGCCCAGATAACAAGACCCTTTTCATCACACAGGTCGTAGAAATACGGTGCGTGCTGATAGTGTGCCAGCCGGATGGTGTTGGCGCCCATTTCCAGAATGATGGAGATATCCTCCTCCATCATTTCGTTGGTCAGGGCATTGCCCGCACCCTTACGGTCCTGGTGGCGGGAAACACCACGCAGCGGGTAACTGCGTCCATTCAGATGAAATCCCTTCTGGGGGTCGATCTCAAACTTGCGGCAGCCGAACCGGGCGGAGGTCTCCTCACCATTGTCCAGCTTGGCAGATACGGTGTAGAGGAAGGGGTCGTCCACGCCATCCCACAGATGGGCGTTGTTCAGCGTGAAAACAACCTTTGCGGTGCCCTTTTCCACCGGGGCGGTGAGGGTCTGACCCTCCAGTGCAAAGGTCACGTTCTGTGCGCCCACCACGGCGGCTTCCACGGTGACCTCAGAGGTCTTGGCAGCAAGATCGGTGACGATGGGGGTCACCTTCAGTGCCGGTGCGCCATTAGCGGGCAGGGCAAAGTGCTCTGCCGGGACGATATGCAGGGTCACATCCCGGTAAATACCGCCGTAGAAGGTAAAATCGGCTTTCTGGGGATACACGGTGTCGTTGTCGCGGTTGTCCACGGAAATGGCCAGCAGATTTTCCTCTTTGAGGTGGTCGGTCAGGTCCACCCGGAAGGTGGAGTAGCCGCCCTTGTGCTCGGCCAGCTTTTCACCGTTCAGGTAGACGGCGGCGGTCATGGCTGCGCCATCCAGCTGCAAAACAGCCTTGCCGCCTGCCGGGATGGCGGGCTTTTCCAGTGCCAGCGTATACCAGCAGGTGCCGCGGTAGTAATCGTTGCCGCCGTCCTGACCGTCCACTGCGTTCCAGGTGTGGGGCAGGGCAATGGCCTCACCCATAACAGCGGTAGGGATGCCAGGGTTCTCCTTGGTAAAATGCCAGTCGCTCTGATTCAACAGGATGGTCTTGCTCATGGTAAAAACTCCTTTATATTTATAAAAGATGGATAGAATCAGCAAAAACCGAAAGAGCGTATGAGCCCTTTCGGTCTTTGCAGGGTGTTACTGCATCTTTTCTGCAATTACTTCATGACGAAGGGCTTCTTTCTTATCTGCGATGCGCTTCTGGACGTTGACCATTTCTTCCTTGGTCAGCGGGCAGCCCAGCATGGCGATCAGGGTGATGACCCAGCCCAGCATGGGCAGACCGAACTTGATGGCAAGGGTCATCCAGAAGATGCCGCTGGTGTAGGAATCCGTGGGCTGGGGCATGGTGGTGGTGTAACCCAGAAGGGCGACCGCACCGGTGGCGATGACAGCAGCCACCGAGGTGATGAGCTTGTCCACCAGACTGTAAGTACCAGAAACGACAGCCGGGATATAGCGGCCGCTGCGGTCCAGCTCGTAGTCAATGGTATCGGCCATGTAAGAAGTGTTGGAGGTGGTAATGCACATCATGGAACCATTCTGCAGCAGAGTCAGCAGGACGTAAACGATCATGTTCCAGCTGCCGATCACACCGATCTGACGAGTGTCGGTAAAGATGAAGAACAGGAACAGCACAGAGGCGATGGCCATGCTGACGCAGGTCCAGGTCACGATGCCCTTTTTGCTGCCATTTTTGCCCACATACTTTGCACCGAAGGCCGCAAAGAAGATGGAAGGCACCATGCTGATCACGCCAAGGGTGGTAGCAAGACCCATGTTGCCGATGAGGATGCCGTTCAGCATCGTGTTGATGATGGCCTGGCTGCCTACCTGCTGTGCCAGCTTATCGGAAGCGTTGGAGGCGATGTAGCACTGCAGGGGCTTGTTGTGCTTGAGCACCTCAAGAATATCCGCAGTTTTCAGCGGCTCGTGTTTTTTGCTGGTGCCCTCGAAGTTTTCGGGCTTATCGTAGGCGGAGATACCGGCGCAGACGATCAGGGTGCCGATACCGGCAATGATCAGCACGATGGTGCAGACCGTGCTGAGGAAGTCCTGATTAAAGGTGCCGCCGCACTTGGGCAGGATGACGGTGTAGATCAGCATGCTCATGCCCATGGGCACGGCGTAGTTCAGTGCAGTGGTCCAGACACCGATGGTGGGACGCTGGCGGGGATCGTTGGTCATAATAGCCGGCAGGGTCTGGGCGGTCATGTTGGTGACGGTATAGCCGATGATGTAAATAATGTAGGTCAAAACGAACACCGGCAAGCCGAAGCCCTTGCTGGAGCACAGGTTGAACATACACAGCAGGCCGACAGCCTCGATCAGGTAGCCGCTGATCAGCAGAATGCGCAGCTTGCCGAAACGGGTGTTGACGCGGTCGTAGACGAACGCCAGCATCGGGTCGGTAAAACCGTCCAGAATGCGAGCCAGCATCAGGATGATGCCCACGGCTGCAGTGGTGATGCCGTAGCCGATGCTGGCAGAATAACTGGCCATACCGATCAGGGAATAGATGCTCATGCCTACAAAAGCGTTGCAGGCGTAACAGATGATCTGCCAGAGCTTTGCACGGCGGTACTGGACGCCGTCTACTTCACTGGCACTGGGTTTCTTTTGGAACATAATGATTTTCCTCCTTTTTGTGTGAACTGAGTTCCGCTTTCTCTGACACCAGAATAACAGAATGCAACAGCCACTGCCGGATGAAAAACGATAGTTAAGGACAAAAATTCGTGCAATAATTTGTGGTGCGTGAATTTACATCCGCCTTCACGATTTATTGTCCCATAGGGGAAAAACAGGTCTGCTACAATAGTCTCAACAAGCAACACGCAGGAAGGGAGAACCATCATGCAGAAATTTGAAAAAGGCTTTTTCATCGGTGCTGCAACAGCAGCCCATCAGGTAGAGGGCAACAATACGAATAGTGACTACTGGGCACAGGAGCAGCTGCCCCATTCCAGCTTTACGGAGCCCAGCGGCATTGCCTGTGACCATTATCAACGGTACGAAGAAGATATCAAGCTCTTGGCCGATGCCGGGCTGAACGCCTACCGCTTTTCTATCGAGTGGGCACGGGTAGAGCCGGAGGAAGGAAAGTTCGACCCGGAAGCTATCGAGCATTACCGCAAGGTGATCGCCTGCTGCAAAGCGCATGGCGTAGAACCCATCGTCACCCTACTGCACTTTACCAGCCCGAAATGGCTCATCTGCAAGGGCGGCTGGGAAACCGAAAGCACCGTAGAGGATTTCAAACGTTATGTGACCTATGTGATGGAACAGCTGGGCAGCGAGCTGCGCTATGTCTGCACCATCAACGAGGCCAATATGGGCTTGCAGCTTGCCGCGATCTCCAAGCGGTTCCGTCTGATGGCAGAACGGGCTGCCCAAAATGCCGCATCGGCCGGAAAGTCTGCCGAGGGCACGGTGCAGGTGGGCATGAACTTCCAGAAGATGATGGAAAACATGAAGTATGCCGCCATGGAGAATGCACAGGTGTTCGGCACACCCCAGCCGCAGATCTTTGTCAGCGAGCGCACCCCGGAAGGCGATCTGCTGGTGATGCGTGCCCATGCAGCCGCACGGGATGCCATCAAAGCCCTCTGCCCGCAGGTCAAGGTGGGCCTGACCCTCTCGCTGCATGACTTGCAGGCACAGCCCGGCGGCGAAGCCTTTGCCGAGGCCGCATGGCAGGAGGAGTTCACCCATTATCTGCCTTATATCAAAGACGATGATTTTCTGGGTGTGCAGAACTATACCCGCACCCTTTATGGCCCGCAGGGGCAGCTGCCGGCACCGGAGGGCGCAGAACTGACCCAGATGGACTACGAGGTCTATCCGCAGGCACTGGAACACGTCATTCGCAAGGTGGCAGAGGAATTCAAGGGTGACCTGATCGTGACCGAAAACGGCATTGCCACCGCCGATGATACCCGCCGTGTGGCGTTTATCCGGCAGGCGCTGGATGGCGTGCAGCACTGCATCGCCGACGGCATCCCGGTGAAGGGATACTTCCATTGGAGCCTGATGGACAACTTTGAGTGGCAGAAGGGCTATGCCATGCAGTTTGGACTGATCGCAGTGAACCGCGAAACGATGGAGCGGACAGCAAAGCCCAGCCTTGGGGTGCTGGGTAGTTACACAGAAAGATAAGCTGCAATAGCAAAAAACAGGCTGCGGAAGATGCTTCTTGCAGCCTGTTTTGGCTCAGCGGGAAAGATGCAGACCATGGACACCATCCGCAACCACGGCGGCGATCACATCAATTTGTTTTTGTGCCAGTTTTGCGTCGGTGTTCAGAAGTCCGGAAAGACCGTTCATTACAAAAATCAGGATCGCACCGACATTTTCATATTGAGAAGGCTCGATGTTATCACTTTTGATCTGTTCCAGAACGGCATCCCGCAAATGCTGTGTAAAGCGGTTCATCGCTGATGCAGGAACCACACCGAGATAATCGGTCGCCTGCTGGAGATTAGCAAACATCTCCCGCACAAACGCCTCCGGCGTATCCAGCAGCTGCTGTGCGCCGCCCATATTGTCGCAGACGAGCTGGACCGTTTGCCGCTCCATTTCGGCGGTGAGGGCATCCAGCGTTTCATAGTGGGAATAAAAGGTCGTTTTGTTGATCTCGGCCCGTTCGGCAATTTCTTTGACCGTGATCTTTTCGATCGGCTTCTCCCGCAGCAGGGCAACAAACGCTTTCTGAATGGCACGCTTCGTTTTTTTGACCCGGATATCCATACAATTCCTCCGTCAATGTATTTCGTAAAGGATGCTTAACCAACGCTTTGGACGTGAACCGTTGCTTAAACACCGGACACGCCGGAAACTGCTGATTGCAGCCCCTGCGCCACAGTGTTATTATAGCACCACAGGGATGGATAAGCAACTGAGAGTTGTAAATCTGATTCGTAAATACGATAAATCATCGGGAGATAATTCACGATGAAGTGGAATGGCTGAAGCAGAGTAACATGATTTGAGAAAAAGGAGAATGAAAATGATGGATTTCAACAGTGTCAAAGGTAAGGTAGCAATCGTCACCGGCGCAAGCCGTGGCATCGGCCGGGCCATTGCCGAGTGCTTTGGCGAAAACGGCATGAAGGTGGTCTGTGCAGCCCGCAGTGCAGAGCAGGGGCGGGCTGTGGCAGACGGCATCTGCGCCAAGGGCGGCGATGCCATCTTTATCCAGACCGATTGCAGCAAGGCTTCTGCCATCAAAGAACTGGTGGATAAGACGGTGACGCACTACGGCAAGCTGGATGGCGTGGTCAGCAACGCAGGCATCGGCATGGGCGGCACACCGCTGCATGAGTATGAGGTAGAGGATTACGAGAAGATCTTCTCCCTGAACAGCGAGGGTGTCTTTGCCGGGATGAAGTACGGCGCAGAGGCCATCCTCAAGAGCCACAGCGAAGGCGGATTCCTCATCAATGTGGCATCGGTGGCGGGTCTTGTGCCCCAGCGTGGACAGGCGCTGTACAGTGCCACCAAGTTCGGCGTGGTCGGCATGACCCGCGCAGCGGCGCTGGATTACGCAGAATACGGCATTACCGTCAACGCTATCTGTCCCGGCTACACCAGAACCAGCATTTTCGGGGATGCACCGGCTGCGGCCATGGACTTCTTTGCATCCGACTGCCCGGCAAAGCGGATGGGCGACCCGGAGGAGTGCGCTGCATTGGCACTTTTCCTTGCCAGCGGTCTGGCACGGTACATCACCGGTGCAGCCATCCCGGTGGACGGCGCACTGTCTGCCGGACACCAGAGCATCAGCAGCTGGAAGCACCCGGAAATTTTGACCGGCGGCAAGCTGAACAGCCAGAGCACGATTGCAGCACTGATGGAAAACGAGGCCGCAAAAGCCATCGTGGAGCAGTACCTGCCCGGTTTTGCCGACAACCAGCAGGCAAAAGCTGCCTACGGCATGACATTTGGCAAGATCGGCCCTATGCTGGGGCTGCCGGAAACGGCGCTGAAAGCACTGCTGGATGCGCTGGACAACCTGTGACCGAAGCAGCTCGGAAAGCCTCTTTGACAGGGGTTTTCGTTCTGCCTGCGTGCAGTTGATTTTTGGGAGGAGACCATGAAAAACGAAGCACTTTTCCGTACCGGCTCTGTCTGGAAATCCATCATTTCCATGGCGGTGCCCTCCATTATCATTATCCTTGTCATGGTGCTGTACAACATGGCGGATATGTTTTTTGTGGGCTGTCTGGGCGATACCGCACAGGTGGCGGCGGTCTCCGTTGTGGGGCCGGTGTTTTCGATCCTTTCGGCAGTAGCGACCATGCTTGGCGCAGGCAGCAGCGCCATCATTGCACGCTGCTTTGGCGCAGGCGAGATCGAGCAGGGCAAGACCTGCTCCTCGCTCTGCTTCTGGAGCAGCTTTTTTCTGGGCGTTCTGGTCAGCATCGGTCTGCTGGTGAGCAGAGTGCCGCTTCTGGGGGTGCTGGGCTCAAATGCAGAATTTTTTCCCTATGCAGAGCGGTATCTTCAGGTCCTTGCACTGGGTGCGCCGCTTTTTATCCTGTCCAACAGCATGGCGATGCTGGTGCGTGCAGAGGGCGCAGTAAAAGAAGGCCTGATCGGCAATCTTCTGGGCACGCTGGTCAACTGCATTTTTGACCCGCTGTTCATTCTGGTGCTGAACTTCGGCGTCAGCGGTGCGGCTGCTGCCAGTGTGCTGGGCAATCTTGTGGCGACGGGCTGCTATCTGCGCTACATCGTCAAACACGGCACGGTGCTGACCGTTGATCTCCGTCCTGCCCTGAAAAAACCGCAGATGCTGGGTGAGATGCTGGCCATTGGTCTGCCCAACGGGATCAGCAGCCTGCTGGCAGGGTTTGCCTCCTCCTTCAGCAACCGGCTGCTGGTGACCCACGGCACGGCGGCGGTCGCAGCCATGGCGGCAGCGGGCAAGACGACCATGATCATCAGTATGATCGCCATGGCGATCTGCATGGGGTGCCAGCCGCTTCTGGCGTACAGCTACGGCGCAGGTGACATAAAGCGCCTGAAGCAGCTTTTGAAAGATCTGATCCTCCTGACCGTTGTTTTTGGTGTGCTTGCCGGGGCAGCCAGCTTTGCCGGACGCAATGCCTTGATCGGGATGTTCATCAAGGAAGAAGGGGCGTTCCGTCTGGGGACGCAGTTGGTGGTTTATCTGGTGCTGGGCAGCCCGGTGATCGGTCTGACCTATCTGGCAACCAGCCTGCTGCAATCTGTAGGCAAGGCAAGTGGTGCGGTGGTGCTCTCTCTTTTGCGGCAGGGGCTGCTGCTGATCCCGCTGCTGTACCTGATGAATGCGCTTTGCGGGGTGCAGGGCATTGCGGCGGCGCACCTGATGGCAGACGTGGGCGCTGCGGTCATCTCCGCAGGCATCCTGCTGCACTGGCTCCGGGCATCGGTAGAAAAAACGGCAGAAGTATGATATACTGTTTCCATCAATGAGCCGGAGGGATTAGGCATGGATGTTCTCCAGAATATGATGCTGTTTTCCGAGCTTGTCAAGTGCGGCGGAAATGTATATACATGGTGCTATGATGCACAGGGAAAGCTCTTGCGGAGCAACTGCCCGGACGAGGCATTTCTTGCCAGTGCATTTGAACTGTTCGGCTGCAAACAGCGGATGCTGGAGCATGGGGATCGGGACGATGTACCTGTTACCTTGGGGACGGCATTGGGTCTTTTGTGGGGCGCAGCCTTTGAAAAGGAAGAGGGAAAACTGAAGCGTGTCTGTGTCATCGGGCCGGTGTTCTATCAGGATGTGACAATGCGCGGGATCGAGGAAGGGCTGAAATATTACAGCAAGCTGGAGATCAGTGTGGCATGGACGATCCAGCTTTACAAAGCCCTTGAAAAAGTTCCTACCCTGCAAAACACCATTATGAACCGCTATCTGCTGATGATGCACTACTGCCTGACCGGGCAGCGGCTGGAGCTGAGCAGTGTGAACAGCAGTGCAGCACAGGACGAACGGCTGAAAAGCGATGCGATTCCCCATGACCGCCATAAGATCTGGATGGCGGAGCAGGGAATGCTGCAAATGGTCCGCACCGGAGACCTGAATTACAAGCAGGCACTTTCCAACAGTATGAGCATGAGTGCAGGCGTGCCGGTGCAGAGCAGCGATGTTCTGCGCCAGAGTAAGACTTCCATCATCGTGTTCACCTCGCTGGTGTGCCGTGCCGCCATTGAGGGCGGTCTTTCCCCGGAGGAGGCGTACTCGCTGGGGGACAGCTACATTCAGACAGCAGAAGCGGCAAAATCGTTGGATGAACTGAGCCCGCTTGCAATGATGATGTACGATGATTTCATCCGGCGTGTCCACAAACACCGGACGAACCCTAACCTCAGTATGCAGATCCAGAAGTGTGTGGATCATATCGAGATGAATCTGGACAAAAAGATCGTAGCGGAAGATCTTGCTGCCCTGGTGGGCTACACGGAATACTACCTCACCCATAAATTCAAGGAAGAAACGGGTCTGAGCGTCACGAACTATGTGAAGTTTGCAAAGGTCGAACGCGCGAAGGTTCTGCTGAAAAGCACAACGCTCAGCGTCCGGGAAATTTCCGAGCAGCTTGGCTTTGCCACCCGCAATTATTTCAGCGCAGTCTTTCAGCAGGTCACCGGAAAAACACCCATGGAGTTCCGGGAAACATAAAGCAGAACAGGCATCCTGCGATACCATTTGGCGGTATCGGACAGGATGCCTGTTCTGCTAGGATGAAGAAAAATGGGGGAGAGTGGCTCAGTTAAGGAACTTCTCGTTCAGGGTCACGCCAAAGTCGTGGGCAATGGCGCGCAGGTCATCGTCGGTGATGGTCTGCCGGATGATGCCGCCGCCCATGGAGAGCACCTTGACGTAGATCTCAGCACTCTTTTCGATGGTGTGGGCAAGACCAAAAGTGATGTCAAAGTCCGGGCCGGAGGCAAACAGACCGTGCTGCGCCCAGATGGCTGCCTGATAGTGCTTCATCAGCTCACTGGTGGCCATGGCAATGTCCGCCCCGCCGGGCACCATCCACGGGCAGACGCCCACACCCTCCGGGAACACCACCGGGCACTCGGTGGCGCTCTGCCACAGGGCACGGGTGAAGTCCCGGTCGGTCAGAGGCAGGATGTAGGTCAGGGCAATGACGTTGGTGGCGTGGCAGTGGTAGATGACGCGGTTTGCGCCATTGGTGGCAGCCTTGCGGACGCTGTGGTTCATAAAGTGGCTGGGGAACTCACTGGTGGGCTTTGCACCGTCCTCCAGGCCCCAGACGATGCGCCAGCTGTCGCCCTTGTCGTTGATCTCCACAATGCCGATGCTGTGCACGGAATCCGGCTCCACGTTGCGGAAGAACTTGCCCGAACCGGTGGTGATAAAGTACTCCCCGGCCAGATTGTCCGCCTGCACGCCCATGTTCACCCACTCCCGGGGCTGCGGGTCAAAGAAGGGGCGGCACTGGGCCACTTCCTCCTCTTTCTCGTCCCAGATGGTGCGTTCCTCGATGTTGACCTTGGGGGCATCACGGGGCAGGGGAATCTTGTGGATGAGGTCCCACTCCACCGCATAGGAAAATACGGTCTTGAGCAGCGTGTGGACTTCGTGGATAGAGGTGCTGGACAGCAGCCGCTTCTTTTGCTTGTCGGTTAGGATCTGCTTTACGCCGTGGACGTACTGCCCGCAGGGGGTCTTGGCAAGGGTGGCATTCGATGAAAAAGCCTTTCTTGATCCATGCGGGGGTAAAATTACTCATAGGTATTCCATCCTTTCATTGGCGTTACGGAAAAGCGATGTGCTCATTTTGAGTACATCGTTTTTTCTACCGCAACAGGTGGATACACGTCTGTTTCGCCTCATGTGGACATTTTGACCACATGAGGTGAATTGCCGTTCTCTCTGCATGGATTTCCTGCCCCCTTCCGGCGGCGTTTTCCGGCTCTCCCACTGGGGGGTCATCGCCGGGTATCCCATGCAGACGGTCATGCGGTTT
>UMBE01019754.1_pt1 | contig 17381 bp, 6 predicted proteins | sample 1963881 | NCBI WGS metagenome assembly UMBE01 (sample SAMEA4835933, study PRJEB28245) | human gut metagenome | biome: gut microbiome; material: fecal sample | place: Denmark | collected 2008 | reverse complement strand
CCGAGATGACCAAACATAGCGTAGAAGCAGTGTTGAAACAGACGTACCATAAGGATAAGTTCGTTGAACTGCTGAAAGCAAAGGGTATTGATGTTGTTTTCCGACATACAGCTGACGGCCGTATCTACGGAGCAACATTCATTGACCACCGCACCCAAAGCGTGTTCAATGGTTCAAGGCTTGGAACGAATCTTTCTGCCAATGCCTTGCAGGAGCACTTCACCTTACCTTACGAGAATGAGCAGCCGATACCACTTACCATTCCAAAGGAAGATGGTGCAATCTCAGAACAAGAGCGTCACGATTCTAGCTTGTTCGATGAATACGGCAGCGGTCTTGGACTTATGGCTGGAGGCGGTCCTTCAAATGAAGCACAGGAAGCTGCATTTGACAGGGAGTTGCGCAGAAAGAAGAAGAAACGAAAAGGGCGAAGTCTTTAATCGTGTTATCAAGGTTGACTTTCTTATGCAATGGAGAAAGTCAGCCTTCAATCAAAAACAATTTGTATAACTTCAAAACAGAAAAAACAATGGCACAAGAAGACGATTTGAGAGCATTGGGAAAAATCATGGATTTTCTCCGTGCCGTGAGTATAATTCTCGCTATTATGAATGTGTATTGGTATTGCTATGAGGCAATGCGCATGTGGGGAGTGACAATCGGGGTGGTTGACAGAATCCTTATCAACTTCAACAGAACAGGTGGTTTATTTCATTCTATCCTCTATACCAAGCTGTTTTCGCTTCTGCTCCTGGCACTCTCATGTCTGGGAACCAAGGGCGTGAAAGCGGAAAAGATGAGTTGGAACAGGATTTGGACGGTTCTTGCTGTTGGCTCCTGTCTGTTCTTCCTCAACTGGTGGTTATTGCTTCTGCCTATATCACATTTGGGCAATGCCACGCTGTACATTTTTACAATGACAGCGGGTTATATCTGCCTGTTGATGGGAGGACTCTGGATTAGCAGGCTCTTGAAACACAACCTCATGGAAGATGTCTTCAATAATGAGAACGAGAGTTTCATGCAGGAGACCAAACTCATGGTGAACGAGTATTCTGTCAATCTGCCTACACGTTTTTACTATAAGAAGAAGTGGAACAAAGGTTGGATTAACGTGGTCAATCCCTTCCGTGCCTCGATGGTGCTCGGCACGCCGGGTTCGGGTAAGTCTTACGCCATTGTGAACAACTATATCAAGCAGCAGATTGAGAAAGGCTTTGCCATGTATATCTACGACTATAAGTTCCCCGATTTGTCAGAGATAGCCTACAATCACCTGCTTCATCACTTGGATGCCTACAAGGTAAAACCTCAGTTTTATGTCATCAACTTCGATGATCCGAGAAAGTCGCATCGGTGCAATCCTATCAATCCCGCCTTTATGACGGATATATCGGATGCCTACGAGAGTGCCTATACTATTATGCTCAACCTTAACCGTTCGTGGATTCAGAAGCAGGGAGACTTCTTTGTGGAGTCGCCGATTATCTTGCTGGCTGCCATCATTTGGTTTCTGAAGATATATGAGAAAGGAAAGTACTGCACCTTTCCCCATGCTATCGAGTTTCTGAACCGTCCTTACGCACAGATATTCCCGATACTCACTTCTTACGATGAACTTGCCAACTATCTTTCTCCCTTTATGGACGCTTGGGAGGGAGGAGCGCAGGATCAGTTGCAGGGACAGATAGCCAGTGCCAAGATACCGCTTTCACGAATGATTTCACCAGCCCTTTATTGGGTGATGACGGGCGATGATTTTTCGCTTGACATCAATAATCCCAAGGAGCCGAAAGTGCTGGTTGTAGGTAACAATCCCGACCGCCAGAATATCTATTCGGCAGCACTTGGTCTGTATAATAGCCGTATCGTGAAGCTCATCAATAAAAAGAAGCAGCTCAAATCGTCTGTGATAATCGACGAGTTGCCGACTATCTACTTTCGTGGGTTGGATAACCTTATCGCCACAGCCCGAAGCAACAAGGTCGCCGTGTGCTTGGGTTTTCAGGACTTTTCGCAGCTTACCCGTGACTATGGCGACAAGGAGAGCAAGGTAATCCAGAACACTGTAGGCAATGTGTTTAGCGGTCAAGTTGTGGGCGAAACTGCCAAGACACTTAGCGAACGCTTCGGAAAGGTGCTACAGCAACGGCAGTCCATGACCATCAACCGCAACGACAAATCCACCTCCATTTCCACGCAAATGGATAGCCTTATCCCGGCAAGCAAGATTTCCAACCTCACACAAGGTATATTCGTGGGTGCGGTGTCCGATAACTTCGACGAACGCATCGACCAAAAGATTTTCCATGCGGAGATAGTGGTGGATAGCGTCAAGGTGTCGGCAGAAATGAAAGCATACCAGCCTATCCCAGTGATAGTGGAATTCAAAAACGAAGATGGCTCCGATAATCTCAAAGAGACTATCGAAGCCAACTATCGTAAGGTAAAACAAGAGATACTGACGCTGGTTGATTCGGAGATTCAAAGGATAAAAAACACCCCTGCCTTGTCCCATCTCATTCCAGACAAGTAGTGCAAACACGGATTGGGTATTGTGGTTGCGGTGTTATGATTACGGACCGTAGCTATACCCACAGGTAAATCCTTATGATAGCTGTTAGCACTGATAAACTGCGGCTGTAACAAATCGTTTTCGGTTCAGTCGTTTCAGGTGGATACGAAGTGTAAGATTGTGCCACTCGATATGGTTGGTAGAACGGAAAACGGTACGGTGTATTTTTCAGCTGATGAGATAACTGTATTTTTTCAGTTTATCGGTGTAAATCATTTTGGCTTTGGACAGAAAAAGACTTTGAAGCACAACAGACAGAGTACGGTTGGTACGTCTGCCCACTTTAAAAGCCACAACCTTGCGAGTTTCTCTATCCAAGGCGTACACTAACCAGCGCGGATGATTTTTTTACCGATAAAAATGCGCATCTCATCCACTTCGTAGGTCTTGCCTACAGAGGTAGGTGGCTGCTTGATATTGCTTACTATCTGCAAAATCTTCTTAAGCAAGGTGGTAATGAAATTCCCAATATTCGTGCCGTACTGCGAATACCCAATCCCTCTTTGGTCAGTTGAGTGATTTTGGTGTCAGAGTTAGGAAGATAGGCTTTGTATGTGTAGTCAGTAATAAAACGCTTCTGGCAATGTTTGCATCGGTAGCGTTGTTTACCTGTACTACTTTTACCACTTTTGATAATATTGTTTGAGTAGCAATGTGGACATTGAAGCTCGACTCCCAATCTGGAGCATAAAGTGCCGAAGCGTTCTCGTATATTCATTTTCTTTGTTTTGGGTTACAAATATAGCAAAAGGCAGAGAATCTTTCCCTGCCTTTACGCCTAATCTTTTAAAAATCACATTGATAATCAGATGATTATTACAACAACTCCCGATTTGAAGCATTACCCATCTTATTCCATATTTAATTCCGCCAACGGGTAATGTTTTTTCCATTTTCGTAATTCTTTCAAAATAACAGTTCTTTCGCTTACTGGAATTTCTTTACGTCTTTTGGCCATTACCGCATTATCTAAATTTTAAATATGATGTTACGCTCATTCCATCCGTCATTTTATATTTCCCAAAATTGGTAAACTCAATGGTATCAATCTTGTTATCTTTTAATTTTAATATGATCATTGTTATATCACAGTGACTTAACTGCTTCAATGATTGGATATATTGTTTATCTACCCAAAGAGAGCGAACCGCTTCTGGATGTATGACGCACATTTCCTTATACTCTGTTAAGGTTTCAAGTGGGATTATTCCCTCTATCCCCACTTTTCTATTTAGCACTTTGATAGGCATACCCACATATATGGGGAGACCAATTAACCTATTTGTCTTCAATATACCCTTGGACAATTGATACGGAGCAGATTTTATTGGTATTTTTTCATAAATAAGAGTATCTGATGAAGATGTGGCATAAAATCTTATTGGAAGATCATTGTCAAAATTAAGATTGTACCTTGAATATACCTTCCTTGCTCTACTTTTTGATCTTATTGATAATATATTCGCCCCAAAAAATATTGGGTTATCGGATATAACTACCAACGTATCATTAATCCCTAACACAAGATACAACCTGTTTTCTACACTTTTCTGGTAGTATTCTTCGTCTTGGGGCCAAATCCGGATACCATAATATGTTACATTGCTCTGAGAAAAATTAGTTGTTATAGAATCTGTTAGTTCATTATCTTCAGAATTTAGAGGACTACAGATTGGCGACTTTACTTCTAGTGCGTCTGTTGATTCATCATTTTTATAATTCAATGAGACTCTCGAAGAGCCAAGACAACAGCTGCACATAAATACATACAATATCAAAGATAAGGACTTCTTCATTTTTAGAGTGTTCAAAAGTTAATTAAAGGTCTGTGTTATTGAAAATCTTCAATAACACAGACTTACATAACATTATTACTTTTTCCTTGATTTAAGAATTAGGGTATGTTTAATTGGAGCATTAAAAGTTGCCCCTTCTCTATTATAGGTCCTACTTTTAGGTCGATACGAAAAATGTCCTATGGCTCCCAAAGCATTGTCAAAGTTTCTTGATGCCGTTTTTGATTCATCAGCATTATAATGGATCGTATTTCCATTAACAGAATACCCAGAGGATAAAACAAAGCATCCTTCTGTCCAAGATCTTGGATTTGTTCCTCCATAGTGGAATCTGATTCCTCGCTTACTTACGTTTCCTCCAACTCCAGGTTTTATCCATTGTGATCCAGCCGTCGGATTAATTATTGGATATGTTCCATCAGGAATCCTTCGACCACTTCCGTTCTTTGTACTTGGCTCTCCTCCTGGAGCAACATAGAACCCTGTGCCATTATCTGCTTCTCCAGATATATGATACACTCCTAGTGTATAACTGTCTTTTGTTTCACCTATTTCCAAGTTTAACAAATTCACTCGCTTCCCATGCTCTCCTTGTGAAAATTCATAGGTTTCTTTTTTATCTCCATTTGCGACATTAAAGACGTCATTTCCATCAGCTATTATGGGCGCATCTATCTTCCATTTTTTATTAACATAGGATATATTTATTGTGTCTGTGCCAATAGGATCAATAAAAGTAATTGGATTATAGGTATACGCATAACTTGAATTTCCATAATTCTTCTCTTCCAATATATCCGTACTAATCCACAAACTCACCCTCGGGTCATAGTACCTTGCTCCATAGTAATACAATCCCGTCTCCTCATCGAATTCCTTCGCATTGAAAAGATAAGGCGTATTCCAAATATTATTGCGCTCCTCAATGAACACCTCACCGAAAGGAACATACTCGATATGCTGCACCACCTCACCGTCAAGGTTGGTGATGTAACTACTGCTACCCAAATGGTCTGGGTGGTAGTAGAACTGCATCTTCTCGTATGTATCGCCTTCTTGGAAGTTGTTCTTCGCTGCTCGTGCCATAGCACGTGCCTGCGCAGCCTCCAAGCTGCCGTCATTGCAGCAGAAGCCCTTTCCGTCCACATAGTCGTTGTTGTCCTCACCATTGTACGGCACTGCAAAGGTTGCATAATTATCCTTGATAACCTGCAACTGCTGGGTATATTTTCCCTTATAATCAACAGACAAGCCGTCAGTCTCGCTACCTGCATACTGAATGCGGCGTGGGTCTGAACCATAAGAGTCAAAGTCTCCAATCTTGGAAACTACACGCTGACTACCAATATAGATGTGCTTGGTGTAACGTCCGCCTTGGTTGGCAACGAGGTAAGGAGATACATACAATGAGAACTTGGCTGTGTTTGTGCGACCTCCAGCAAACTCGGAGTTCACATAAACCTGGTCACTCTCGCCCGATGTCTTCACCGTGCGCTCACCGTCTGCGTCATACCAATAATTCGTCACGAAGCCATTGTCATCAGAGGAAAGAAGACGGTTCTCCTCATCCCACTTCAACTTGCGCTCCGCTGCCTTTTCGTCAGCAATGCCGTCCTTCTTCGTGCGACTTGTATTGACATAAATGAGGTTTCCGTTGGCATCATACTCGTAGGCATGACTATTGTTCACATTCTCACTCTCCGAAGGAGTTTCCTCTGTGCGGTAGTTCACATCCTTTACATTGGCGAGTTGGAACTTCTTGCCTGTCTCTGTTCCATAGGTATATGACAAATCATAACCTGCATTCAATGTACCGTTGAACTGCACATTGTTCTGTATGAGAATCTGACGCTTCGATGTGATACGGTGCATATTGTCGTAGCCCATTGCAAGGGTGTAGCTTGCGGTCTTGTTATCCGCACCTGTATATGTACCAGTTGCACTGACAAGACGGTAGAGGGCATCGTATGTATAGGCATGAGCCATCTGTCCGCCAGCTTTTCCACTCTGTGGAACAGACGCACCGTTTACCACGCTGAGCACATTGCTCACCGCATCGTATGTATAAGCATTGTCCATAATGGTGTTGCCACCACTGTTCACAGTGAGGTTCTGCAATCTGCGACGCTGTGGGTCGTAGGTGTAGAATGTCTCTGCACCGTTGCAATACTTCAAGTATGTGCGCTGCTCGAACTTGTCATAGCCAATCTTGCTTACATAGTCGTAGCCGTATGACTTGTAGCCATGAACCTTTTCAAGCTGACCGCCGAGGTTGTAAGAGTAAGTAATCTTCTCCTCATCAGGATAGATCATCTCCAACAGACGGTTGTGGCTGTCATAAGTCCATTGCGTCACATAAGTTGCAATCGCCTGGTTAGGCACAATCATCGTGCGACGAGTCTTGGTGACTTCACCCATCTTGCCATAGAAGTATTCGATGGCACCTGTTCCATCCTCACGGAGCATCAAGCGACCGATACGGTTCTGAGAGGCGTTGCGGCCACCGTAGTAATACTTCACGTTGTTCTCCGGATGATCTGGGTAGTTGATACCCGTCAGACGCTGATAGTCGTAATCGTAGGTGATGAACTTGCCTTCCTTTGCAAGGTTGGCAGTCTGCTTGGTCAGCACATTGCCAAGCGCATCATAAGTGAAACTTGTAATGCCGCTTGCAGGATGGTTCACCTCAGTACGGCGGTCACCCATGTCGTAAGTGGAGGCCGTTACATTGCCCTCCGTGTCGGTGACACGAACAAGGCGCTGTATGCCGTCATACTCAAACGAGGTGGTAATCTCACCGTCAGGTCCGCTCTTCTGGATGGTCTTCACCGTCTTGCCACTGCCATTGGTATGGGTAGCCTGTACATTATGGAGCGCGTCTGTTACGGTTGTAACAAGTGCATGACTGCCGTTGTCAACAGTATATGCCGTAGTTGTCGTAGAGTTGTCCGGCAATGTCACTGATGTAGCACGGTCGAGCACGTCATAAACAGTAACTGTTGGAGATACATTGTCAAATGACTTGCTGAACGTGGACTTCGAGCCAGTTCCTTCCGTTGTAGGATAGAAAGACTTTGCCACACGTCCGAAAGCATCATACACGTTTCTCCCGCTGACTATCATCACGTTCTCGTCCTTGGCAGAGCTTCCCTTAGCTGCACTCGTAATGACACCGTCCTTCTTCACCTGCACGGCTCTTCCGAAACCGTCAACGAATGTAACGGTCTCCAAGTCGTCGTTAGGGTGCTGGATGTCGTAGTGCTTGGTCACTGCGTATGCAGGAGCGGTGATGCCACTCTCACCAAAGGTAGCCAAAGGCTGATACTCAAAGGCGATGGCATAAGGTACGCCCGTAGCCAACTCATTTGGACCACGCACGCCAGTAATGCGACCGAGGTCGTCAACATCAGTCTCATAGTAGAAGTTGTTGAGGTCGCGATGCTCCTTAGCTATACCATAGCGATAGTCAAAATTGCCTTGCTCGCTGCGGTAGCCCCACGCATCGTCAATGCGCTCAACATACATGTTCATCTCAGGCTCATAGCGGTACTTGTACCACATACGCTGTCCCTTGCCGTTGGCAGGGAGGGTCTTCTGGATGATGTTGCCGTAAGAGTCGTACTTGTAATCAGTCACTGCCTCACCATCATTCAACTGCTGTGTAATCTGAGTGATATGGTTGGCATAGTTGGTGTTGTACTTCGCCGTCACATGGTGATAGAGTGAGCCGTTACCGCCTGTAACAGTCACATCAACAGGAAGTCCGAAGATGTGCTTGCCTGCATTGTCGGTATATTTGATAGCAGTCGCATAATCGAACTTGCCGTTTCCGTCCTCGCCAAGACTGCCCTTGTCGCTGTACTTGTAGGACTTCAACTCACCATGATAGCCATTGAGGTAGTACTCATTCCATGCCTCGGATGTAACCACACCGTTTGCCGCTCCCTCATACTGCAAGTTTGCCGTATAGCGGAGAGGTACGAATGCAGATGCACGGTCACTCCAAAGGTTCACGTCACGCTTTGCGAATGTGTACTTGTCACCGTCGGCAGTCAGATAGTAGCTGTCGTAACGGTTCTTTGTCTCGGTGTACTTGTTGCCGTTGGCATCCTCCACGGAAGTAGCGGTAACATTGCCCTGCGTGTAGTAGTTGGCTACATCGTAGTTCTCAACAGCCTGTCTGTAAACAGAATTGCCATTCTCCGTGTCGAGGTTCTTGGTGATGACCTCACCGAAACCGAGGAACTCACGCTCATGGCGGTCACGCTTGCCGTCCTTGTACTCAAAGGCGGTAGTCATTACAGGTCCATCGTCATGGATTCCATCATCAACGGTAAGGGCAGCCATTACCCACTTGCCACCAGGAAGTCCGTAGGTAGGAGTGGTATGCGCATAGTCGAGCGTGAAAGTACCACCCAAGGAATTGGTGACAGACTTCAACATGTTTGTTCTGCCGATGGCAGAGCGTGTAACCTTCAACTCGCTTTCCTTCTCAGACTCAACAATGTCGAGATAACCGTCACCATCCACATCCTGCAAAGAGTATGTAGGGCGGTTGATGCTGTGAGAAGTGGAAGCACCAGGGTTCGTAGAAATCTTGATGCTGATGACAGGAATGTTGATGGTCAAAGTGAACGCTGCATTTGCAGACTCTGAGGTTGATGCCGATTCGCTGAGCGCACTTGCACCCTTCCAACTGATAGGCTCGTCAAAGCCATTGCCTGTATTGAGGGCAACAGTGATACCATCACCATTCTTCCAGACCTTATCAGGAAGACCGTCAGAGTTGATGTCGATAAGGTTGTATTCCTCTTCGCTCTCTGAGGTTACGAGACCAAAGCCTGCGGAGAAACTACCAGAGGCCTTGTTTATATCCCTATACTTTTCATCTTGAAATTTACCCCAACCTGCCTCAGGAGTATTACCACTTGCACCAATGTTATAAGAAAGACTCTTACCGCCTTGAACACGGTCAAGTTCCCAATCTATAGGCTCAGTGAAAGCATAGCCAAGATTCAGTTTTACTTTCTTGTCTGAAAGAATCTTGTCGGGAAGTCCATCGCCATTGATGTCAATGAAAGATTCAACTGCCTCATCCGTATTCTTTGGCGCACTGCCAGAAATGGAGAATTGAGCCAGCCATGCAGTCTGCTGGTTCAGTATGGTTGCTTTGCCCTTGGAGATTAGATTTGTGATGCTTGACGCTGAAGCCACAGGGTTACCGCCATATCCCCATGCCTGTGAAGCATTGTCGGAGTTGCTGGAGCCGATGCCCTTATAGATTTCGCCGCTCAGTCCACCAAGAGAGTTGGTGTATTGAATCGTACCACCAGCGATGATGTCCGGGAAACCATCACCATTCATGTCCATCATGGTGACCTCTGTCTTGGCATTACCGCTCGCATCGTTGTGTGTGATACCAAGCGCACCGCCTTGCACTACCGTGCTCTTGCTGGACATCACTTGGCTTACTGCCGCAGCACCAGTACCTTGCAAATACTCACCTGCAAGTCCTGCTACCTCGGTATCGTTCTCCAACGGATTGGAGAGAAGAACATCCTGCTCGGTCAGTCGGGCTGTACTTGCCTCGGTTGCAGTAAGATAGATGTCCTGTCGCTGACCGACCCACTTGTCCATAGAAGTCTGGTCTGTACCCAATGGGGTGAATGCCATCGTGAGAGGATCAACCTTGTCGTTCTCGTTTTCAGGCAATTTCAGCAAGGACTCGTCAATTGGCTTTGCATATCTGCCCTCTGCCGAGTTATAGACAAAACCTCCCCAGCCACGGTAAAGCATACCGAAGCCAAGATTGTCATTCTCTGCATAGAATCCTGCAAGCACATTCTCTGTTACGAGACCTGCCGCATCTTTCAGAATGGAAACAGAGGCTGAAGTAACAGTTTCATTAGAGATTGCTGCCGGATAGCTGTATTCAAACCAGATGTTCTTTCCTGCAGTAGTTGCAAATCGCAGAGTATCGGCTTTCAAGATGCCATTCTCGATATTGAAAGACTTCTTGCCGATGAGTGCATCCTCTGTCTTGGCGGTCAAAGTAACCTGTCCATTGATGGAATTGTCAGAAAGGATAAGTACTGGTGACACGACCAAAACGGTATCAGTCGCTGTAGTCAAGTATGGCTTGCCCTCTGCCAAGGCATTTGCAAATATCTTATAGTGTGCAGGAACGGCTACCGTCTGTTCTATGTTGGCAGAGTCCTTATAAGTCACAGACGCTTGCCAACCGATATTCTTCCAATCAACATTTGAGGTAGATGAAATCTCAAAGCTGAAGTTGGTCAGCTTTTCTGTATTCTCCAGACTGATGTTGAGAGAATCGCCACCAAAAGCCTCATTAGCCTTCAATGTACGAGCAAAGACAGTCTTCTCGATATAGTTCGGGTTGTCGTTTCCGTCACTGTCTTTCTTTTCATTGCTGCCGATGATGCAGAGAACAACATCGTCAGTTGTTACAGGCTTGTGGAAGGCACTGCGAACTTCCACGCTTGAACCATTCTCCACATTGGCAGAGGTGTTCACATCATAGATGGCACCATCCTCAGGCTTGTACTCTGTTGAAGAAAGCCCGTTAGGCAAGATATTTGACTCGCCAGCGTATGTAATGGTAGGCGACCAGCTTACCTTGTCAAAAGAACCGTTGCTTGTTTCCTCAGAGCCAGACTGGACACGGAAATAGATTCTGTCACCACGCTTGACGGCAACAGATGATACGGCTGCGCTGTATGGACTGTTGTCACCCTTGGCTATCGTCTTGTTCCAAAGTTCATTGCCTCCCTTTTGGATGGCAATTCTTACGCCGTCTGCCTTCTGATACTCGTCAGCATCATAGTCATCTGTTGGTGCAATGAGGCTTACTTGACCAGTTACGCTGACAGTTCCGTCCTTAGGAGCCTGCCATACACGCACAATATCCTCCATCGGTGAGTTCTTGATGGCTTCCGCCTGCTCATCCTTACTGACCTCCATGACAGAAGTGTCAACCTTGCCACCATAGATGATTGGGCTTGGCGTGTCGGCACTGCTCAATGTAAACGTAGGCACGGCATTGCCAGACTGATCAAACTCCAAATGGTTGAAATATACCTTGCCATTGGAAACGAGGTCAACAAGTCCGTCACCGTTGATGTCGCTGAAATACTGGGTGGTCTTTGTCTTAGTGGTTGACTTGTCCGTTCCGACAACGGCAGTCAGAACATTCCAACCGACAACGGCTTTCGCACCGAAAGAGTTCGTAGAACTTTTGGTTGTCGAGAAGTTACTGATACCCTTTACCTTGACAGGCTCACCATATACTACTTCTCCGTTGTCAGTCTTGACCTGTGGACGATAATATACGGAACCACCAGACTTGTATACCTTGTCAGGAATTCCGTCACCGTTCAAGTCAACAAATGCGGAAAGTCCCTTGCTGGTATCGCTGGAGTAGCTGTAAGAACCTCCTATTGTATTGCTTTTCCATTTGCTTCCGTCCCAAGGTCCCACACCTGCATAGAACGAACCGCTTACAGAAGAACTTGTCGTTCCGCCAAGTGCAGTTGGCTTGTCGCTGAAGCGCTTGCTGACAGTCTTCAATGGATTGACGAAACCTGCGTCAAGTCCGTCATCGTGCGTGTTCCATTTCTCGGAATCGTCCTTGAACGGAACATATCCCTTTTCAGCCTGCACATCATCATAATAGTCGAAGTTCTGGAAAGCCACTTCCTTTCCTGTGTTGTCATACTGTCTGACACCTGTGAGCATTTCCTTGTGGAATGCACCTTCCTTGTAGTCAAAGGCATAGCTGCGCAATGTCTCGCCCTGGAAATTCACGGTCACTTTCTCCAACAGCTTGTTGGAGGAGGCGAGGAATCCATAGCGGGCATTGTTGGTCTTTACCTGCTTTACCTTGTTGCCATCAAAGAGTACAACGGTGTGCGGTTCCTGTCCTGCATTACCTGCGTGAACCTCCTTCAGATATGCAGCCTTGGCCTTCAAGCCGCCACGCACATCCTCATCCACGATGTCATACACATATTCTATATAGTCACCGTGGAGTTCCTCGACACGTTTCAGCTTCCATTCGGCAATCTCCTCACGGGTATTGCCCGAAGCATCGGTGACATTGCCCTTTACAACAGCTCCGTCACCACCATAGATGTACTTGACACCCTGCTTGTCTGTAACCTCCCAATAATAGTTGGCAGGACTGTCACCCTTGCGGATGATACGGCTGAAATCACCGCCTTGGCGGGTGTAGAACTGGCGGTCAGCCTTTCTGTTCATCTTCTCGCCACGGTGTGCGACTCCCATCTGTCCGTTGTCATCCATAGTGGAGAGCATTGAACCGGACAAAAGATAAGTCTCCGTCTCTTTTGCCTGGTCATAACGAGGCACGCCCCACCGGGTGTCAAGCGTAATGCTTGGCACGCTGACGTTCCAACCTTCACCGAGCCAACCGCTACCGCCCTCGCTGCTGTACTGCAAGCCGAGACTTGGCTGCATGCCGTTTCGGGCAGGCGGCATCTCGAACGGATACTGCAGGTTGGCAGAGCCACGGTTGTTTGCGCTTGGCGGTGCAATGACATTTATCTTCGCCGTAGGGTCTGCCGCCTTGATGTCGTTCATCATCGTCGGGGCAAAGCCTTCGGTCTGCGGAGACTCCGGTGCCTGTATCACACCGTTGATCATGTCGGTGAAGTGGGTCGTCTTTGAAACGACACACTCTTCCTTCTTGTCCACACGCACACGCTCCAACGCAACCCAATGCTTCTCGGCCGGGTCGTAGTAATAGGTACGGATGTCGTCCTCGGTATAGCCGCTTGGTATTCTCGTGCGGTCATACTTTATCTTGACTGTCGCACCCTCGCCTGTGAAGTGTGTTCCGTGAGGGAGAAAACGGTAGCCATGTCCTCCTGCCGTGACATTGGTCATGGCAAAGTCAAGCTCAGGAACATTTTCCTCTCCGATAGAGTTCACGGAAAGGCTTCTGTTCCGAATGAGGTCTTTCTGAAGAACGACCAGTTTGCTACCTCCTACGGAGATACTGTCAGAGACACCCTTCTTGAAGAGCTTTCTCACGGCTGTCCCGTCCTTTGCCGAAAGGGACAGTGTGGCGGCAAGCAGTAAAACCAATGCCCACGCCACCTTCTGTATATAATTCTTCATGCGTATCTTCCTTTAAGTTACTTTACTGAGATTTTCCTTGTATGCTCCCCATTCTCGGAGATTGCCTTCACGACATACACACCCGATGCGGGAACCTTGAAGTCGGCCTGCTTGACGCTTTCGCCTGTCATTTGGCGTGACACTACCAGTTTGCCTGATACGTCAAACACCATCAATGTGGCTGCAGCAGGCTTGTCCTGTGTGAGTTTAGCCTCGTAGATGCCTGTAGTAGAACCGTTGCCATTGACAGTGAAATCCTCGTCTTCTCCAGAAATGAAGGTATTGTCAGCCTGTCTGTCCGAGCTGCCCACATGGCTCTCCCTTGCCTGTGTTCCGTTAGGCATACTTGCATCACACTCGCTGCCGACATAGACGGTCATCGTTGTCGTACACTTCTTGGGTGTTTCTATCTGCACGTTGCCCCTTGTGGTGAATGAGGTTACAGGCGTACCGTTTACGGTAAGATCTGTGATATGTGTCTCGCCCTTTCCGTACTTGATGCAGAACCGCCATGCACGAAGTGACCAGACATATTCATGATGCACGGTCTGTCCGTTCAACTTGTATGTGACCTGCATATTGCGGACTGTAACACTGAGCACATCGCCAGGCTTGATGGTGACATATTTGGTTAGGCTTGTATATCCACCGGTTATGATATGCGCCTTGTCGCCCCGTACGTCGAAGCCATATTGGGTGATCTCGTCCGTGAGGCTTGGCTCCAATCCCACACGGTAGTTTGATTTTGTATCGTTCACCGTCCATGAGATGTCGCCGGACAGATAGGTCCTGGTGTCATGCGAGTATGAGGTGTAGAGTGCGTTGCCAGTGGCATAAATCTCGTTGCCTCCACCTTGTGATACGGACAGCGCATAGGCGCCGGGGGCAAGATTCGTGATTCTATGCGTGTCACCGAAGAATGTTCCTCTGGCAATGGTTTCTCCTTTTACTTTTCCTGCAACGGTGTCAACGCTGAGCACATAGGAATAGACTGGCGTACCGATGTTGATGCCGATGTCGATATACCCGTCATTGCGTGGAACTCCATTCTCGCAACTTGACGGCGTAGGAGTGGCATCATAGGAAATGCCGTCATAATAGGCGAATGTGAACACATCGCTTCCGCTTCCGTCTGCATCCCATAGGATATTGCGGAATATGGTCTTGCCCCTTGTCATATCAGGCTTGGAGCATCTTATGTTGCTATTGCTGTTGATGTCGAAATCACCTTCACCGCTTGGGTCTATGAGCATGACGGTACGCTTGCGGCAATAGTCCGAGAACTCCCTGTCCGGTGTGAGGTCATAGCTCAACTCTGCCATATAACCGACATCATCTATTCCTCCAGTCCTCAAGCCTGCCATGTTCAAGGCGGACTCTGCTCCTTCCGTTCGGATAATGCCCACATTTGTGTCTGTGTCAGTTGCATCCGAAAGGGATATGGTTCTTGTCGCACTTCCTGTTCCGTCAACACGCAGATAGATGTTTTTGCCTTCCTTGCGGATAGAGATGTCCGTTCCGTCAACATCCGTGGCGATGTATGAATTTGAGACCGCTCCGTTGATGATCGGATAAACAACTCCAGCATTGGTGAACCGGAATCCATACTTGCATGTGCTGCCACCGATGCTTCCGAAGCCAACGTCAAAAGTCGGGTGACTTGTCGGACAGGTGAACTCAAAAGCACCGCCACCTCCAACAAGGGCTGGGGTCGTGGCATAAGCTCCGGAAGCGGCTTTCTCTTGGATGATATTGTCAGTAAAGCCATTCCTTGACACTTCAAGTCCTTGCGCAGTCCATCTTGCCACTGTACTGTCGGGCTTTGACGGCACGTTGGTCTTGACCATCCATGTACGTTTCATGACATGCCACAGGGAATCTGTAGGTGAGGTATATGTTGCAAGTGCCACATCATCGTCGCCCCAGAAAGTGAAGCCTCTGTCCGGCATCGGATTGCCGTTTTCACGTCCCATGACAAGCAGACGGGAAGCGGATGAAGGGTTGTATGGATTTGCGTCATGATAAGTTCCGTTCTCCTTCAAGGCCGCATACACCGGACTTTCCTCATATGATGTTGCGGAAAGCGGTTGGGAGAGACTTCCTGCCGTGTCGGTTCCAACAGCTGTGACCCTATGGTGGTAGGCTTGGTTCTCCGCCATGTCCCAAGTCAGGTTTCCGTCGCTGTCAAGATACGAGCCTTTGAGGGTGATGCCGTACTTTACCGCCAGATAGCTCTCCACTTTTCTGCGCTCATCGGGTGTAAGCATCCTGCTGAAAACAATAAGCTCAGGGGCATATCCCCGGATGGAAGCATTACCGAAGAGCGAGGTCGGGAAATCCGTACCGAAACTGCCAGAGGTGGAAGGTGTTCCTATGAATAATGTGGTGTTGGAGTTGTCTCCCCACAATGTTGTTGAAGGATTGCTTACCTTGAAGTAGGACACAACTCGCAGAGCGCTTTCCTTAAAACCGTTCTCGGACAAAGAATCGCTTGATTGATAAAGCAGGTCTTCACCCGATGCTGAACCATAGTCCAGTGGTTCAACACCTCTACCCCTTACGGCTTTGTCCTTGCTCAGAATGGCTCCGTCGCCCTTGCGGCCGTCAAGAGCATAGACAACCATATCCTTGCCGATGGTTGCCAGTTCCGGTGAAAAGACACCGATGACGGTAGCCTGCGAGAGGTTGCCGTGTTTGAGTTTGGCACTCAGACTACGGAATCCGTCTGCGAGCCAGAGACTCGGATTGAAGTTGAAGTAATGGACTGAACTGTTCGGAAGAGTAAGTTCAGACTTGACGCCACGGCTGTCCAATAGCATCAGCCGTATGGAATCCCCAGAGAAATCCTGCCAGCGGTAATAACCTTGCAGGTCTGAGTTCAAAGGCGCAGTCTTGAACCACAGTTCGCTTCCGCTGACTCCTCCGGGCGTTTGCGCGAAACTGCCGAGAGCGAAGCCTAACAGTAACAAAGAAGTAAACTTTCTCATGCGCTGTCAATTTGGAGTGTTTGAAAAATATAAAAACGTATGCCTCTGCCGCGCAGGGAGAGACCAGAGAGAGAACGGACTGTTACTACGGAGAAGAATTGTGATATAGGCTTGCTCCGTAAAGTCCTATTGTCACGTGGCAGGCCAATAGGCTTTACCACCAAACTAATGCTGCAAATATACAAAAATAATCTTAATAAACGGATATAATCTTTAAGAAATTTGCTGATTTGGTGTTTTTTTCTTATGATTTCGGTCGATTTTGCAGAATTTTTTTACATCTGTTGTATGTACAGGAGTTAGTTTGGCAAAAATACACAAATGGTCACGGCTTCTCTTTCTTATATAAGAATGTAAATCATGGTTTGAAACTGTACACACTCGGGGTACAAATGAAAACACTATATGCTTGTGCCGGAAAGGTATATATGAGCTGACGGTAGAGTCGTCATCAACAACAATGACCCTGATTTGATAAATTCAGCAGGAATACTTGCTATTCATTTTTATGATGGGGTTATGTTTACAAATTTGAGATTTCATGTAGAAAACAGGGGTATCTTATTATGATAAAAACATCAAGATACCCCTATATATAATAAGGTGTCATAACCGACAGACGGAGCGTGCTTGTTTTCCAACTATGCTTTGTTCTGTTTCTATATTCTTTGTTTCGTGTTTTTCAGCAGTATCTTGCTCCTGTGGCGGTGCGGTACAACGACAAAAATCGTTTCTCCTGTACGCTATTATATTATAAAGGTGTAGGAATCTTATTAAAAAATGAGAAATTCTAACTTGCACCTCTTGGCATCGTTCCATTCATCACAATAATCATCGGATACTCGTGTTTTACTTGCTCTG
>UMBE01051173.1_pt1 | contig 18411 bp, 11 predicted proteins | sample 1963881 | NCBI WGS metagenome assembly UMBE01 (sample SAMEA4835933, study PRJEB28245) | human gut metagenome | biome: gut microbiome; material: fecal sample | place: Denmark | collected 2008 | reverse complement strand
AAACAGTGAAAAGAGAAAGCCCCTACCTGCGCGTGGGAACGACTATCTACAAGCGGGTTCGGCAGCCGTTGAGCAGCGGCCGGAGCGTCGAGACGCTTATCCCGTGGAATGTCGAGACCTTGCGGCAGGACTACGGGAAAAGCTATCTGGCCCGTATTCCGAAATACGACGGCTTCTGCACGGTTCCCGACCACACGAACTACCGCCGGGAGATCGACGGCTTCCTGAACCGTTACGAGCCGATTCCTTTCCAGCCTGCCGAGGGCATCTTTCCGCACATCCACGACTTTCTCACCCATATCTTCGGCGAGCAGGTCGAGCTGGGATACGACTATCTGCAACTGCTCTACCGGCGCCCCTTGCAACGGCTGCCGGTATTGTTGCTGGTGTCGGATGAACGCAACACGGGAAAGACGACCTTCCTCAATCTCTTAAAGTCGATCTTCGGCGGAAACGTTACCTTCAACACCAACGAAGATTTCCGCTCGCAGTTCAACGACGACTGGACGGGTAAACTATTGATCTGCGTGGACGAGGTGCTGCTCAACCGCCGCGAGGATTCCGAGCGGATCAAAAACCTATCGACCGCACGCAGCTACAAGGCTGAGGCGAAAGGCCGTGACCGCCGGGAGGTGGAGTTTTTCGGCAAGTTCGTTCTCTGCTCCAATAACGAGCGCAATCCCGTCCTGATCGAGGCGGCGGAAACCCGCTACTGGGTGCGGCGCGTGCCGCCGCTCCTGCATGACGACCAACACCTGCTGGCCAAAATGCGGGCCGAGATACCGGGGCTGCTCTTTTATCTGCAACAACGTATGTTCTCGTCACATGAAGAGAGCCGTATGTGGTTTGCGCCCCGACTGCTGGTCACCGATGCCCTGCGGCGGATCGTACACTACAACCGCAGCAAGACCGAAACCGAAATGCTGTCGATCATCCGCGACATTATGGAGGCCGAAAACCTTGCGGAGTACCGGTTCGACGTGAGCGATATGGTCAATATGCTGGAGATACGCGGCATCCGCGTTGACCATCCCACCGTGCGGCGGATTCTTGCCGAAAATTGGCAGCTGCGTCCCGCACCTCCGACCTATTACCAACGCTATACGATAACCTACAACGGCGAAACGCAGCGACAGGATAGTAAGACGGCACGGGTCTATACCGTCTTGCGGGAACACCTCGGCGGATTGCTGAACGATGCAGCGATGTAAGAATGTTGAAAAAAGAAGGTAGCTTTCTTATTTTCATAATCTTACATTTCTTACAAATCCTCTTACAAAGTCTTACGGGTTCTTACGGACTTACAGTGCCGGATGCCGTGTAAGAGAGTTGTAAGACTCCAACCTTTTCTTTCACTGAATTTTACATCGTTTTCTCAACAAACTTACGGAAAAATGACTGCCATACCACACAGCAACCGGATTTCCATCCGTGATTTTCTCGCCCGTCGGGGCATTCAGCCCAAATACGAACGCAGCGGTTACGGCATGTATCTTTCACCCCTACGGGAAGAGCGCACGCCGAGCTTCAAAGTGGACTACGTGCGAAATCTCTGGTACGACTTCGGACTGGGTGAAGGCGGCACATTGCTCACCCTCGTGATGCGGTTGGAGCGGTGCGACCGTTACGCCGCCATCCGTATCCTTTCGAACGGTGAGATAAGGCAAGCCGGGTCTACTTCTCTTTCATCAGGTATTTACGAACGTCCGGCCGTTGGAGGGCCCTCGCCGGTCGTGCGCCCGGCTACCGTCCCCGCGCTCCGCGTCCTCTCCGACGCTCCGCTTCGTCATCCGGCATTGGTCGGTTATCTCGCCTCGCGCGGCATCGTCCCGTCGGTCGCCGCTGCATTCTGCCGCGAGGTTCGCTACGAGGTAAACGGCCGCGCCTTTTTCGCCGTCGGGTTCCGCAACGATGCCGAAGGGTGGGAGCTCCGCTCCGATCGGTTCAAAGGCGGCTCCTCGCCCAAATACATTACAACACTCAAAGGATGCAATGCAACTAATGATATGAATGCAGTCATTGACAGCAGTGCAATCAATGCAACCAATGATGTCAATGCAATCACGGATTGCCCCGCAATCGGTGCAATAGCATCATTCCATGCCGGCAATGATCCGATGGCCTGCGAATCGGACAGGGCCATGTCGGCATCCCATGCAAGCGTCATGGTCTTCGAAGGGTTCATAGACTTTCTCTCGTATCTGTCGCTTGCGAATAACATACATCCGGTCAGCGATACGGTCGTGCTGAACTCGGTCGTCAACCTTTCCAAAGCCGTTCCGTTTCTTAACCGGCATTCGGTGATCCACGCCTTTTTCGACAACGACGAAACCGGACGCAAAACGACCTCCGACCTGCATCGTCTTTGTCCCCGCAGCGAGATCATCGACCAAAGCTGTTTCTACCGCAGATACAAGGATGTCAACGACTATCTGATCGCCCGAAAAACCTGTCCGAAGCCCCCGGAAACCGTATCCGACAGTCTGGGTCGTGATCTGCGACCTTCGAAAGCGGAAACAGCGGCGATTGAGTCTCAGCGCCGGAAAGGGGTAAAGGTTTAAGGAAGGCAAGGTTGTGTTTTTGTCAGCCAAAAACCGCTGCCTTCCCGTCGGTCGGCAGTCGATCCCGCTGGTCTGGATATTCGATCATTATTCTTTTCACCTGAAATCGCAAACGAATGGCAACACCGAAGAAACCATATAACAGACAGGGCGGCCGTCCTGTGCTGAGCAAATCCCAGCGGCAGGAATACCGACTTACCGTCCGCTACAACACGGAGCTACATCTCCGGCTCAAGGCTCTGGCCCGGCAATCGGGTCAGAAGCCCGTCGAGGTCGTGCGGCAGCTCATCGCCTATGGGTGAGTGAAGGAGCGGGTAAAGAAGGAACACCGTCCGGTATTCGACCTGCTGAAAGGATTGTCCGACAACCTGAACCAGCTGACCCGGCTGGCACACGCCAAAGGCATCGAACGGCTGGAGAAACAGATTGCATCGGTAGTGCAGGAAGTTCGGCGGCTCTTAAAATATTTGCGCGATGATCGGTAAGATAATATCGGGATCGTCCTTTTCGGGGACGGTAGGCTACGTGATGAAAGAGAAATCCCGGATATTGGAGGCCGAGGGTATCGTGCCTCCGGATGCAAAGCGCATGGCCGAGGATTTCAATGACCAGACTCTCCTGAACCCGCGGCTGAAAAACACCGTCGGGCATATCTCGCTCTCTTTTTCACCCAAAGACGCTCCACGGATGACCGACGCACTGATGACGCAGATCGCAAAGGAGTACATGCAGAAGATGGGCATCACCGATACGCAATACCTATTGGTGCGCCATCTCGACCAGCCCCATCCGCACTGCCATCTGGTCTACAACCGGGTCGGAAATGACGGGCAAACTATTTCGGACAAGAACATCAAGATCCGAAACGCCAAGGTATGCCGAGAGCTGACCGAGAAGTACGGGCTATACCTTGCGCCGGGAAAGGACGACGTGCGGCGGGAGCGGCTGCGCGAACCCGACAAGACCAGATACGAAATCTACGATGCGATCAAAAGGTGTCTGCCCCGATGCGCCGGATGGAAAGGGTTGGAGAAGCAACTGGAAAAACAGGGCATCGGCGTCCGCTACAAGTATTGCGGAAATACCGATCGCAAACAAGGGGTTCTGTTCTCGAAAAACGGTTTCGAATTTTCCGGCTCGAAGATCGACCGGGCTTTTAGCTTTACGAAACTCGACCGCCATTTCACCTGCCTGCAGCAACAAACCCTGCACTGGGCTGCACTCCTCGGAAACCTCTCGGCGGCGGTTGGCAATTACCGTTCGGCGTTTGCAGCGCTGTTCGGCGGCATGGGCGGCAGTACGCGCGAAGAGCCTGCTGCACCCGGTCCCGGCGGGAAGCTCGACACTATTCCGCTGCCGCCGGCCGGTTCGCCCGGCGGGGTGTCGGCCGAACAGTTGCAGCGCAAGCCGGGAGAAAGTCCCGAAGAGTATATCGCACGCATCACGGCACTGCTCAACGCTGCGGCCGAGGCGATGGCTATAGCTGCGATGGAACACAGGCGCAGGTTGCGCGAACAGAAGAATAGACCTCATGTAAAACTTTAACTTCAATCCAGAAATGACAATGAAAGAGAATAATCAGATCTCCCTGTCGTTTGAGATGTACGAAGATCTCAAAGACACGCTTGTCAAGGCCATCAAAAACACCAAGGCAGGTGGCGCAGGAAACGCAGGTTTGGAGAATGCCCAGCTGGAACGGATCGAGCGGTTGATAGAGGCTGCGGAACGCTCGCAGGGGCAGGTAGCACAACTGCTGGAGCACCTGCAACGGCATACAGCCCAGCCCGAAATAAAAACCGAGCAGGAACGGGAGATAGTTAACAAATATGATATGCTGCTGCAACAGTTGGCTGAGAGACTGGAGGTGATCGACAAGGAAAATAGGCAGACGCATACGTTGATAGAGCAGGTAGGGCAAGCCGTCGAAGCAGCGGCAATGCTCAAAAATCTGCCTGTGCAGGAGCATCGACATACCTATACGCTCGATATTAAATCCTCGAAAAACCGCGCTGGTAATATTTGTTATGGCGGTAATAATTGTCCTCCTTATTGGTTTTATTTACCGGATCTCGGTAAGCAATCAGCAGTTGGCCGCAAATGATTTGAAATACCGCTATATCAAAATGAAAGGTGAGGCGACGTCCAAGCGTATCGCTGAGCTGGAGGAGATTTTTGAACTAAACCGCGACAACGCAAAAATCCGCCAGATGAAGAAGGATGTCGAAGAATATGAACAAACCATTCAACGCAAAGTCCAATTAGAAGAACAGGCAAGACTGAAAGAACGAGAAGCCGAGCGTCTGAACAAAAATGCCTCCCGATTGAAAAACAAATAAGCCCCCCCCCTCCTCCCAAGGTATTGCCGTCGAAAGAAATCCGCAAGGTCATGCAAGTTGCTCCGCAAATCTTGCGGATATTCTTACCAGCAGTATCAGCTGATCGCTACCAAAGGAAATGACTGAATCTGGACATCATGCAACCTGCGATTATTACTCCTAAATCGCACGATAACACCTCATCATGTTAACAGTTCTATCATTGTTCTGTCGCATAATGAGTGAATATACAATCATTTTACTCAAAATAAGAATCTGGCGATTAAATATATTCGGATTATCTAACCTTAAAATATACAAAACAGTTCACTGTTCATGGACACTTGATGATTGAATCTATTTTATCAATAATTCTTGGCAATTGGGATTTCTGTATCTCACATTCCCATACTATAATAACTCTCCATCCTTGCTGCTGAAGCTTCAATATAACTTCTTTATCTCTTTGTTGATTGCCGAGAATTTTTGATTCCCAGTATTCTATATTTGATTTCGGCAGAACAAAATGCTTGCATCCTTCATGTCCGTGCCAGAAACATCCATTTATAAAAATTACCGTTTTGTATTTGGGTAAAACAATATCTGGTCTGCCAGGCAATTTGTTGACATTGATCCGATAACGATACCCTCTGCGGAAAAGTTCATGTCTTACAAGAATTTCAGGCCTAGTATTCTTGGACCGAATATGCGACATACAGCGACGGCGTTGTTCTTGAGTTAATGTATCTGGCATTTTGATGCTTATTATCTTTTGGTAAAGATAGTGATTATTTAAAAATTTAGGCCGGTTGACAAACAACATTCTGCATTCTTTGGATGTTATTCAAATATAAACGTTTATAGCCCTCTGATTTTTTATTCAGTCAATCTCCGTTTATGAAAAAAATGTATCTTTGTAAAATACGATTCAGCCGATTGAATACATTCAGTGTGCTGAAGAATGGTAAAAATATGCAAGATGCAAACTATAAAATGATGAAGACCAATAAACAGCTGATTGGCATAGACCTTTTTGCAGGTGCAGGCGGATTAAGTCTAGGTGCAGAAATGGCTGGCATATCCATGCGGTATGCAGTTGAAGCAGACGCTTATGCAGCAGCCTCATATAAAAGGAATTTTAAGAATGCAACCGTATTCTGCGAAGATATAAGAAAACTTTCAGCCGACAAATTAAATACTCAACCTGTTTTTATCATAATGGGCGGTCCTCCATGTCAGGGGTTCTCTCTTTCAAACACAAAAACCAGAGATATGTCAAATCCAAATAACAGGATGTTTGAGGAATTTTTGCGTTTTGTTGATAAAATTGCTCCAACATGGTTTGTATTTGAAAATGTATATGGCCTGACAAAATTTAAAAACGGAGAGGAGAATATCCAGAATCATATAGAAAACCGATTTAGAGATATTGGCTATACAGTCAAATCAAAAATACTATATGCTTCTGACTTTGGCGTGCCGCAACGCCGAAACAGGCTGTTTATTGTCGGGAATAGAAATGGGATAGATTTTGAATTCCCCAAAGAATTTGATTATTCAGTTTCTGTTGATGAGGCAATTAGTGATTTACCGGTTCTTGGAAATGGAGAAATTCAAATGAAGGGGGAATACACAGTTCCTTTTGAGCAGGCGTCTCCATATGCTCAGCTGATGAGAAAAAAGTCAAAAGCCCCTACCCAAAATATCGTATCACGCAATAAGGACTATGTAGTTGAGCGCTATAAATACATCGGACAAGGCGAAAACTGGTCATCTATCCCCGACCGCTTAATGGAGAATTATGCTGATAAAAAACGATGCCACAGCGGAATATATAAACGATTAATCGGTGGCAAGCCATCTGTGGTAATATCGAATTATAGAAAAAGCATGCTTATACATCCTCATCAAGATCGAGGGTTGTCCGTTCGCGAAGCAGCCCGGCTGCAAAGTTTTCCAGACCATTTCATATTTGAAGGGCCTGTATCATATGTTCAGCAGCAAATCGGCAATGCTGTTCCTCCGCTGCTTGCCAAAGCTGTTATGAAGAAGATATTAACTTATAAATAATATTGTTGCGATGGGCATCTATAAAGAAAATATTCCTAAAGCTGATATGCTGATGGGGTCAATGCGCTCAATGGGCTATTCTTTCGAGTCTGCAATCGCTGATGTTATTGACAACAGCATTAGTGCCGGATGCTCATACGTTTCACTGTTTTTCCCAACCGATTCTTTCCAAAAACAAGCAGTGGGCATTCTTGACGACGGCTGCGGGCTGTCTCGTGAAGAACTTTTCGAGGCAATGTGCTATGGCAGTTCTGCGGCAGAAGCAGCCCGCTCTGAAAATGATTTAGGAAGGTTTGGGCTGGGACTTAAAGCTGCATCATTGTCACAATGCCGCATATTGACAGTTGTGAGCATGCAAGACGGAGATATCAGTGCGTATTCGTGGGACTATAATTACATACTTAAACATAAAAAATGGTTTGTTAACGAACTGACCATTGATGAAATATCAAATCTGCCGTACATAGAGAATCTGCGTGAAGCAGGAAAGACTAATGACAGCGGAACTCTTGTGATATGGGAAGATTTTGATGTGTTGGAAAAGTCGAGTCATGGACAGGTTTTCAGCACTCTTCGTGAATTAAGCGATAAAGTGCAGGATCATGTGGCTCTTATTTTTCACCGCTATATCTCTGCGAAGAAGCTTGTTATCTGGATTAACAACGCGAAAGTAAAGGCACAGGATCCATTTCTTGAAAGCAATGCTAAAACTACGACAAAAAAAGAGTTCGCTATTGCACTGCGGGACAGCCAAGGTATTGAACGGCTGATAAAAGTGCGTCCGTTTGTACTGCCTTTTGGCTCGGACCTAACAGAAAAAGATAAAAAACTTTTAGGCGGTACTGATAATCTGAGAACAAGACAGGGTTTCTATATTTACAGGAATCAGAGGCTTATTATTTATGGGACATGGTTTGGGCTCAAACGCAGTGAGCTGACAAAAAATGCCAGAATACGTGTAGACATCCCCAACTCTCTGGATGACATTTGGGGCATCGATATTAAGAAACAGAATGCTTCAATACCCAAATCAATTCAGAACCAGCTTAAAAAAACCGTTGAAGAAGCAATGGACATTTCTGTTAGAAAACAGACGCATCGCGGCCGCAAAGATAATTCGGAAGATAATATAAGCCACATTTGGGATAGAATGCGCGGCAGAAATGATGCCTACTACTATCAGATCAATCGAAACAGTCCGCTCTGCAAATATGTGATGGAACACATTCCTGACGATGCGGCAGACATCGTAGAAACTTTGTTGTCAGAGATAGAAAAAGGTATTCCAGTACAGGATATATACGTAGACAGGTGCAATGACGCTATTGTTGCAGCGGATAAAACGCAAGACCTTGAGGATAATTTTCAGTTGGGAGTTACGCTGATCGACAAAATGATTAAATACGGCAGGGAGCTTAATGACGCTGTTGATACTATTATGAAAGCCGAACCATGGTGCTGTCTTCCGCAACTGAAAGAAATGCTGATAAACTATTATACAAATGAAGATAAGCAGTGATGAGTTCAATGATCTCATTATGGTTATCAAACGCCGCATCGGGGTCGACAAGCGAAACGGGAAAACCATAAAATACGAAGATATTGACTCCTATATAGATAAGGGGCTTGAATTTATTCCAATCAGCCTGACTGATGAGGACAGGGCAGAAGTTTTTCGCGCCATCGAAACAGAAGAAGCTATAAAACACACTAAAGGCAATTGTATATTCGACGACTATGATGATCCTCACAATTGGTATGAGCATGCAGAAATCGAAGATGAGCATTTCTGGAGGCTGTACAGCAAATATCTTCTGGAAGAATCATCGCTTGATGACAAGAGTATAGACATCTTGGACAAGAAGACTCTTCCCGCCATAATGAATTGTCTTTGCAATCCGAAAGAAGCGCATGAAGGAAGGCGGTTGATTCGCGGTTTGGTTATTGGTGACGTTCAGTCTGGAAAAACAGCAACGTATTCCGGTCTGATATGCAAAGCTGTTGATGCGGGTTACAAGGTTGTCATTTTGCTGGCAGGCATAACAGAGAATCTACGCCAGCAGACTCAGGAGCGTATTGACCAAGGCATTGTAGGCCTTGAAATCAAGAGAGATGATATAACAAAAATAGAGAAGCCCAAGCGAGTGGGCGTCGGCAAATATGACAAACAGCTGCTGGCATCGTCTTATACAACTCAATCATCAGATTTTGTCGGACAGAAAGACAGTATTTTTGTGTCGCTTGAAGCACAGCGTTCAGTTGTATTGTTTGTTGTCAAAAAGAATGTATCAGTTCTTACAAAATTACACAACTGGCTAAAGTACAACAATTATGATCATTCAGAGGAGTGCGTTAATGCGCCCTTGCTACTTATAGACGATGAAGCGGACAATGCATCTGTCAATACGAGCAAGGATGAAACGAATCCAACAAAGACAAATGCTATTATAAGAAAAATTTGCAATTTGTTTAAAACCGCATCGTATGTCGGTTTTACAGCGACCCCATTTGCAAATGTTTTCATCGACCCGGATTCTGTTGATGAAATGAAAAATGCAGATTTGTTCCCGGAACATTTTATATACACACTGCCAACCCCCTCAACATACATTGGAGCAAAGCAGATATTCAATGCCGGCTCCAAATATTATCGCAATATAAAATATATCATTGATATTGATGAACCCGACTACGGAGACGGATGCTGGCGTGATTGGGCTCGCACCCACATCGATGAGTTGAATGCAGGGGCATTTTACTATCGGCATCAGAAAGAATGGAACGGAATCCTTCCCGATTCGTTAAAAGAGGCTATTTATTGTTTCTTTTTGGCGAATACCATTCGAGATTTGCGAGGACAAAGTTCAGCGCCAAGAAGCATGCTGGTGAATATGTCTCGATTCGTGAAGGTGCAAAATGTAATAAAAGAAGAGGTAGAACGTATTTATGATGAATTCAAGAGCATCGTTGAAAAAGATTTCAACAGCGATTCTTGCAAAAACACGAATCTGCCTCTATATAAAGAATTGAAGCAGTTGTGGGATAAGCATTACAGTTTTGTCTCTGATGTTTCATTTGAGAGAGTTGTTAGAAAAGAAAACCTTTTCAAAGCAATTGAGTGCATAAAGGTTCTTGTTGTAAATGGATTAAAATCAAGCGGGAAACTCGACTACAAAGAAAATCCGTCATTGCGGGTTATTGCCGTCGGAGGAATGGCATTGTCACGAGGTTTGACCTTGGAGGGGCTGCTGACAAGCTACTTCTACCGCAATACGGCTACTTTTGATGTCCTGATGCAGATGGGGCGCTGGTTCGGATATAGAAAAGGATATGAAGATATCTTCCAAATATGGACGAGTGAAGAAAGTGCAATCTGGTATGATGAGATTTCTATGGCGTCAGAGGATTTGAAGGAAGAGCTGAAAGAGATGTTTGCACAGCGGCTGACGCCAAAGGATTTCGGAATTAAAGTGCGCGACAATTGTCAGGAGCTGCAAATCACTGCTGGCAATAAGATGAGGCAGTCCTTCAATCTGGATATACAGGAATCCTATTACGGCAATATATATGAAACACCGTATATCAGTCTGAATGCGACTCACAACACTCTTAATCTTGAACAAGTGACTTGGCTGGCAGAGGAGCTGTTTAAGAGAAACTTGTCGTTTGATAAATTCAAAAATAATACATCTCTGATAGTAAAAGATGTGCCGAAAGATATTGTAGCGGCTTTTGTGAAAAATATTAAAAGTTCAAAGGTTAATCCGAGTTTCAACACTGAATATATTCTGGATTTCATAACAGATGAAAACACGGTAGGATTAGAGCATTGGGATATAGTTTTCCAAAGCGGCGAGTCTGACAAATGTTATGAAATACCGCACATAGCATCTGTCAGATGTGCAGCACGCACTGTCCATGTTGAGAATAATGCTATTGCTGCAAGCTCGCGGCGAAAATTGCTGAGCACTCAGGAAGGTGCTTATGGACTATCTGAAGATCAGTTGAATTTCGTAAAGAGAAAATGCAAAGAACAGTGGAGAAAGGAAGGTAAAAATGAAAATCGGGAAATTCCAAATAGAGCATACTTTGAGCATTTGGCAGACCGAAAACCTCTGTTGATAATTATGCTCATCGAGCCTGTGAGGACCGAGGGAAAAGATGAAAAGAAGAAGCTGTCTGAATACCGGGAAGCATTGGGGGGAGATAAAATGGTTGCCTTTGCCATAGGATTCCCAGGAGTAAAAGGTGCTCAAAATATAAAACATTACAAGGCGAACAAAATATATTATCAGCAGTTTATGCAGGATGAGTCAGAAGACATTGAAGACAATGAAACAATACAATAGCCAGGATATATACGGCATTTTCTCTGAAGGATTTGAACAAGGCTTTTTTAAAAGAGTTGGAACAGCCAGAGATCTTGACACCTATATAGGCAAAGACGACAAAGGCAGATATGCTTTCAAGTTCAAAGGACAGTATGTTCCAACACGAATCTTTGGCTCCGAGGTAATATCTGTCGAGCAATATGAGGATGATAACTCATATTCACTGATTTTCTTGCTTGAGAAAGAAGAACTCCTTGAACGGTTCTGCACATTCTGCCAGGATCTTCTGTCTTCTCTTAACGGAATAACTGACCAGGTTGAAGGCTATCGGGCCATATGCAACAGATACGCATCATGGAAGCGTCTGTTCAAACCCAATCACGGAGACTTGACTGAACCGGAAATTATGGGCTTGATCGGGGAAATGCTATTTTTGAAAAACGAAATGATTCCAATGTATGGAACAGACAAGGCAGTAGACAGCTGGACCGGGCCTGAAAAAACCAGTAAAGATTTTTCAATAGACAGCATCTGGTATGAAGTGAAAACAGTCAGCGCAGGGAAAGATGCTGTGCGCATCTCTTCAATTGAGCAGCTGGATAGTAATGTTGACGGCTGTTTGGCTGTATACAAACTTGAAAAAATGAGCCCTGGATATAACGGCGTTAAACTCAGCTCTCTCGCCAATGAAATTATGACATTGATAAGCAGTGATTTCTACAAGGAGATGTTTGCAAGGAAACTAATGTCATACGGCTTTGACTGGTCAAGTGATTACGATAACTTTGTATATTCACAAAGCTCATTTGCCAAGTATATTGTGTCAGAAGGATTCCCGCGCATTATGCGGAATAGTATTGCACTGCCAATTATAAAGGTTCAATATGAACTCATCCTTTCAAATTTAGAAGAATTTAAACAATCATAACAAGCACACCGCAATGGAGATAGGCGAATTTAGAAAACAGTTTATGGAGCAGCTCCGCTTTGATGCCGAACATGAAGGATCGGCGCCTGAGGCGCAGTTTATCAGCAGAGCACTGGAACTTCTGGAAGATATAGGAGATGTTTCTGATCCTATGCCTATGTCCATCGAAATGAAGGGGCGCCGGGGGCGCATAATGTCTTTTGATGCCTATGCTTATGATGAAGCTGATGGAGCGCTGGTTATGATTGCCAGTGATTTTGTCAATGAAATCGACAATATTCCTACATTAACCAATACACGCATTGATGAATTATTCCTTCACATGAGGAATTTTATTGAGGAGAGTGTTGATGGTGATATTTCTGCATATTGCGACGATTCAGACCAAGCCATTAATGTTGCAAAGGAGATAAAAACAAAAGTGGGCAAAAGTATGCTTGCTACCGAAATCTCCCGATTCAAGTTTATCATTCTATCCAATGCCATTCTCAGCAAACAGGTTAAAAACGTCAGCCGCGAGGAATTCCTCGAAAGGCCGGTTGAACTGAATGTGTGGACAATAGAGCGTTTTCATCAGACATATGCCTCTAATTCCAGTGAAATCATTGAGATTGCAACCAAGGATTTTGATTGTGACGGCATTCAGTATCTCAAAGCAGACATTGGCGAGGATGCGAACTATGATGCTTATCTGGGTATTGTTCCGGGAGAGTTCTTGGCAAAGATTTATTGCAAATATGGCAGCAAGCTGCTGCAGGGCAACATTCGTGCTTTTTTGAGCGTGAGAGGCAAAGTCAATAAAGGAATACGTGAAACCATTATAAAGCATCCGGGAAATTTCTTTACATATAATAATGGAATTGCTGTGGTTGCCCGCTCAATCGGTTTTTCTGATGACGGGACAAAAATAGTATACCTTAAAGATCCCCAAATAATAAATGGCGGTCAAACTACGGCATCACTGGCCAATGCAAAAATCAAGAAAGAGGTAAAGGACGGAGGCATGGATAACCTGTTTGTCCCGATGAAGCTGACAGTGCTTAATGTTGATGATGATATGTCCGAGGATGACATTGAACGATATAACAATATTACCAAAACAATATCTCAGTGTGCAAACAGCCAGAATGCTGTGTCTGAAGCCGACTTTTTCTCAAACCATCCATACCATGTCATAATGGAACAATTGTCAAGAAAGAGGATGGCTCCGCCGGTAAATGGCAATCCATACCAGACAATTTGGTTTTATGAGCGTTCAAGAGGGAAGTGGGAGCAGGAACAAATGCAGCTCAGTTCCGCGGCTCGTGCAAAATTTTGTGAGAAACACCCTAAAAATCAAGTCATCAAAAAGGAGAAACTTGCCAAATGCCTCAATGCATTTGCAATGAATCCTCATGAGGTATGTCAGAGTTCGGCTATTAACTTCTCCCGATTCGCTAAAACGATCGACAGTCTGTATGAAACCTCCAAGGAGAGTATCAATGAGGTATATTTCTCAAAATGTGTATGTTCTGTAATTATCTTTGATTCGCTGGATCGTCGCATCAATAAAGCAGACTGGTATCCGACAGGAGGTAATAAAGCTCAAATAATTCCATATGCCATAGCAAAAATGATGGCTATGATTCCCAAGAACATGGATCTTGACTGGAAACTCATTTGGCAAAAGCAGGAAATGTACCCGGCTCTTGAAAAGGAGCTGATGAAACTGGCACATATTATTCATAATTTCTTTGAGGAGGAAGCACAAGGCGGATTGGTTAGAAGTATGGCCCGTCGTGCAGATACCTGGAATAAGTGCAAAAGTTTGCCGCTGTCCTTATCGGATGAGTTTGTGTCAACCTTAATCTCAAAGAATGAGATGAAGCAGGAAGAGGCTGCCGCAAAAAAAGAAAGAAAATTCAGCCATAATATAGATGCCTCAGTTGAAATATTTAAATTGGGAGCTGATTATTGGACTAAAGTGTGCAATGATTTATCAAAGGAGGATATGCTGCCATATGGAGATGTCGCATTTATAGGCAGTATCGCAGAGTATATTAAGCGAAATTCTCTGCCGTCTGCCGCACAATGCAAACGCCTCGTCAAGATTATTGAGAAAGCAGAGAAAAAAGGATATATTATGCCGTAATATTTTATAATATATCAATTCAATTAGTACACCTTTAAGCATATTTACAGCAAAACCTGTGAATTATACTCCAAAAGCGGAAATCTAATATGAGGCATAATACAAAACAGCATCATTAAACATTAAACTTTTTGAAGATAACAGTTGTAGAAGGGGGGGGGCTGTTTCCGGCCGATATGAAAAATCATTCCTTGTGGAAATTATTCCCGATTGTGCGAGATAAGTAGCCAGGGGCAGGTCTCAATTTTTGTCGTCCCGGACAAATTGCGGACACGGTGCGGACACAGAAAATGCAAAACCCCGTCAGAGGAAACTCTGACGGGGTTTCTGGTGCCCAGGACAGGAGTCGAACCTGCACGCCTCTCGACACACGCACCTGAAACGTGCGCGTCTACCAATTCCGCCACCTGGGCATCATGGAATTACGGTGTGCAAAAGTAATACTTTTTTCTTAAATGCAAATATTTTGGGGCGATTTTTTCGAAAAAAACTACTTGTTGAAGTATTTATAGTGAAAAATCAGCAGATAAACCACGGCTACCGAGATATAAGCATCGGCCAGGTTGAAAACTGCACCGAAGAAGTAGTTGCGGCTATCGACCAGGAAATCGAGGAATCCGGGAACGCTGTTCCACTGAAAGAGCGGAAAGTAGAACATATCCACGACTTTGCCCATCATGAATCCTGCGTAGTGGCCTCCGAAATGGGCGACCGTGTCGGGTGTGGAGGCCGAGAAGATCAGCCCGTAAAAGGCGCTGTCGATGATGTTGCCGATCGCTCCGGCCAGAATCAGCCCGAATCCGATCAACACTCCTTTGGGCGCTTTTTTGCGCATGAAATGGCGAATCAGCCAGATCAGTGCGACGACCATGCCGATCCGGAAAAGACCTAAAAGCAGCTTGCCCCAGTCCATCGTTCCCGGCGTGGCGATGTGCATGCCGAAGGCCGCACCTTTGTTTTCGATGAAGTAGAGCTGAAACCAGTCCGGGATGAGTATGATGGCCTCTCCCAGAGTCATGTGGGTTTTCACCCATATCTTGAGGGCCTGATCGAGGATCAGCAGCAGAATGACAAGGAGTGTGAGTTTTTTTCCGTTCATGACGCTTGTTTTGGATAGGGGCAAATTTACTTAAAAAAATCGGTTCTTGACAAAAAAGATAGTTTGCGGGTTTCGATTATTCGTATTTCCTAAAAAAATACTTACCTTTAATGGCTGAATTTGCCATCTTATAGTATCTGCCGTGTGAAAATCCATTCGGGATATTTTTGAAATCCTATTCGAAATGAAGTGGAAAATGGATGGCGGGTTCTGAGAGCAGGATTGTTGAATGTATTAATTTAATGGTTATGAAAAAAGTTTATTGGACTCTTGTCGCAATTTTCGTTGCGGCCGCTTTAGGTGGATGTGTAAATGATCCGACCGAAATGGAGAATGCGCCGGACATGAGCGCCGGAAGTCGTAAAATTCTTACCTCGGCGGAAGCGGAGGCGGGTGAGTTACTTGTGAAATTTTCGAAGGAGTCGATCGCTGCTGTCGAGGCGGGAGTGACGCGTTCCGAATCTACGCGTACGGGTATTCAACCTTTTGATGCGGCTCTGAAAGAAATTAGTGCCGTATCCGTTGAGCGGGTAATCCCTGTGGTTGAGCAACATGAGGCCGACGCTCGGGCTTCGGGGTTGCACCGTTGGTATCGGGTGAGGTTCAACGATCAGGTGTCGCTGGACGAAGCAGCTCGCAAATTGGCCGCTGTCGAAGATGTAGAGGTTGTTCAATATGACGGATATGTTGCCCGGAATTTTACGGAAATGTCGGCTGTACCTTATAATAATGTATGGAGTTCGGATCGGGACCAAATTAATACGCGTAGCGGAGAAACTCCCAAATTCAACGATCCGATGTTGAATAAGCAGTGGCATTATAAGAATACGGGAGATGAAACGCTGGTGAGTCCTATTAAGGAGGGATGCGATATCAATGTCGAACCCGCATGGGAATTTTGTACGGGCGATCCTTCGATCATCGTCGCCGTCATGGATGAGGGGGTAATGTATAAGCATGAGGACCTTGCAGCCAATATGTGGGTCAATCAGGCGGAATTGAACGGTCAGAAGGGAGTGGATGACGACGGTAACGTATATGTCGATGACGTCTATGGCTATAATTTTGCCAAAGACCAAGGGGATATAACGTGGACGGATCCCAAGGATAGCGGTCATGGAACGCATGTGGCGGGGACGATCTCTGCCGTGAACAACAATGGTATCGGCGTCTGCGGTATCGCGGGCGGCAGCGGAAACAACGACGGGGTGAAGATTATGTCTATTCAAATTTTTGCCGGACGGTATCAGAGTACGATAAGCCGGAATGTTGATGCGATCTATTATGCAACCAGTATGGGGGCTTCTATCCTGCAGTGCAGTTGGGGGTTGATGAGTGGTGCGATCAATTCGGATGAACAGTATTTGGACGAAAGAAGTATTGAAGCCAATGCGTTCGCCCATTTTATTAATACGAAACGTCCGGGTAGTCCGCTCAACGGCGGTATTATCATTTTTGCGGCTGGTAATGAAGCAGGAGCCTGTGGTTATCCTGCGGCATATCCTTCGGTGGTTTGTGTGACTTCGCTCAGTACGGATTTTACGCCTTCGGTCTTTACGAATTACGGGATGCCGGCAGATATTGCTGCGCCGGGCGGTGATCTGTATTATCACAAAAATCTCAGTGATGCCGGTCAGGTTCTTTCGACGGCTCTGAAATTGGATGGTATGTATGCCTACATGTCCGGCACGTCGATGTCCTGCCCGCATGTTTCCGGTGTCGCGGCCTTGGGTCTTTCGTATGCCAAACAGTTGGGTAAGACGTTCGAACCGGATGAGTTCCGTGATATGGTACTGGCTTCGGTGAACGATTTGGATCCGTATCTGACCGGTGTCAAGAAACATAACAACGGTACGATGAACCTAGTCGAGTATAAGGGGAAAATGGGTTCGGGTATGATCGACGCCTACAAGATGCTGATGGCTGTACGGGGTACTCCGGCGATCACGGTCGAGCAGGACAAGCCGACGACGATTTCGCTGTCGAAATATTACGGGGATGTTACTGCACTTTCTTGTATGCTGGAGGTGAGCGATGCGGTGAAAGATAAGTTGGGGCTTACGTTCACTGTCGAGGGTAACAATGCTACGATTACTTGCTCAAAGCAGAGCGCCGGTCTTGTGACGGTTAAGAGCTCTGTCGGTGGAACGTCGATGAGCCGCGAGGTTGCGATCATTTGCCGTGCGAAGGCGGCTTCGAACGGCGGTTGGCTGTAAGCCTCTCGTTGATTGAAAAATGGCGGAGCGACTGTATGGTCGCTCCGTTTTTTTTGATTATATATTCAAAATGCAACCGGCTCTGTGCTGGGCCGACTGCGATGTATGCTTCGACCTTTCCTCGATGCTCCCTTCTTGAAGATTGAGGTAGAACCGAATAACGGCCTGTGGGTTGTGGGTTATCGTTGAAATCGAAAATATTTCAATGTATCGGTATCCGACGGTTGCTTATTCGCCGCATGCGGCTATGTGTGTAATTCGACTCTCCCTAAATTTTTCTTCGGAGGGAATTTGTCTGTTATACTTTCAATGAGGGACACAAGCGGATATAATTATATCTATTATAAATAGGTATCTGGATGTAAATGGAGAAAAATTACATTTTTCGATATAAAAATCATTAAAACATTTGCAGATTCCAAAATAATCCCTACCTTTGCATCCGCATTTGAGAAAAACAGTTGCTCGAATAGAAGTTTAATCCGGTTTTCGGATGACGGAGCAAAAAAGGAAAATGCAAAAGTTCTTGAGAAAAGATTTGGTGGATTGAAAAAGATTACATATCTTTGCAGTCCGAAACGTGATGGAAAATCACGGCTCTTTTTGAGATTGGTTCTTTGAATTACTGGTAATATTGAGAGAAAAAGAAATGTAGTATTTATCTGTCAAATTCCTTTAAGGAAATTAAGTAGTCAGGACTCTAACAAAACATTATTCTTTATACAATGGAGAGTTTGATCCTGGCTCAGGATGAACGCTA
>UMBE01005629.1_pt1 | contig 18478 bp, 15 predicted proteins | sample 1963881 | NCBI WGS metagenome assembly UMBE01 (sample SAMEA4835933, study PRJEB28245) | human gut metagenome | biome: gut microbiome; material: fecal sample | place: Denmark | collected 2008 | reverse complement strand
CCAGTACCACGTATCGAAGCAGTGTAAGAGCCACGCTTCTTTTTTAGGTACTGGCGGACAGTTGAATACGAATATTAAACTGTTAAATACCTGATAGTATGAAACAAATAAAAGCGCACATCGCCGTATCTCTTGACGGACATACAGCCACCTTAGACAAGGAACTGGACTGGTTACCCTGTGAAATAAAAAATATCATTGGCAAGCAATACTTGGAAGCGGATTGCCTGCTCATGGGAGCGAACACCTACAACTACATCTTTGAACACTGGGGTGGGTGGCCGTACAAAAGCAAGCGGTCTTTTGTGGTGTCACACTACGACACCAACGTAACGCCTGACTGCGGGGTGGAGTTCTTGACCGAAGAACCGCTGCAAAGGGTTTATGAATTGAAACAAACGCATGACATACTGATGGTGGGGGGCGGAAAACTGATTACCTCGCTGATAAAAGCCGGACTGCTGGACAGTCTGACAATCTATACCGTTCCCGTCATGGTAGGCAAAGGCATCGGCTTTGTCGGGGAAATGTTCGGCTCGCAGTGGAAGTTATCGGAAAGTAACGTATTAGGAAACAGAATTGTCCGTTCGACCTACCTGTTTGACGGAAACATATAAAAATGCGCCCGGTTTCCCTCCGGGCGCAACCACTAAAATTTCAATTATCATAAGCCCTAAAACCCATCACAATGAAATTTCAGCGGTTTTACTTAGACATTAATTCAAGTCTCTTTTGATATTTTTCGATTTTCAATTTTTACCCTTATAACAACACGTCACATAGTCAATTTATGTCATAGAAACTGATTTCAGTACACAGAAAACTTCTTTTTCCCAGACAAAACAAATTCGACATTTGATTCAATTCATTTTAGCAACATATCAAATGCAACAATTTCCGCATGGTTTACGCGTTAGGGAGGGTACATTTAAATCTTAAGAGTTGCAATTGACCTACTTTCTAAAACTATAGCAATACTAAAAATGGAATTAATGTTAATTGGGGCAAGGCGCTATATGATTCATCGATAAACTAAAATGTTGAAAAACATTGTTTTTATTATGATTTTATTGCAATAATACGTTATATTTGTATAACAGATAAAATGCATGAACATGGAAGAATATAAATCATACGTTGAAGTTTGTAATAAAAAATTTGATTTATTATCAGGGCTTATTCCATACCAACACAATATTCAACATAGGATAAATACTACCAATGTTTTCTCTAATGTTTTCATAATGATGAAATACAGAGATTATAATGAAGAATTGAGTAACTTTATAATTGACACATTAAAAGAAAATGGATTAAATGGAATAAGAGCCGATATGGAAGACTGGAATTTAACAGAGGACTCTGTTTTTAATCCTTTAGCAGTATTATATTGTTGCAATTATGGAATAGCATTATTTGATAAGCCTTTAGATGGACAATACTATGGTGCAAATGTTGCCTATGAATTAGGTATTATGCATTTGCAAAATAAAAAGTGTTTAATCTTAATTCATGATGACATAAAAGATAAAAAGCCTTTCGATATTTTAGGTCGAATGCATAAAACATATAATAATGATTTAGGTGTAAAAAAACTTATCAACAAATGGATCAGAGAAAATAAAATATATCCTCATTTAAAATCTACTATTAATCCATACATCATTGCTGTAGGTATAATTAAATACAATAACATGTTTTTGTTAACAAAGCGGCAAAAAAAAGAACAAACATTGGAGTGGGGCTTTCCTGCAGCACAAATTAAGCCGAATTCTATACAAGAAGATATATTAGTAAGCGAGATCAAGAAGGAAACCAATATAGATGTTAAGATTCTTTTCAAAATAGGAGAACGAAAATTTCCTAATATTCCTGTTTATGTGCATTATTATTTTTGCGAATATATTAAGGGAGAAATTGTAAATTTAGATCCTTCTGAAAACGAAATCGTTAAATGGGCCTCAGCCAATGAGGCATTACGGAAAATAACATCTGACATATATCCACCAATAAAAGAAATATTATCAAATTCCATAATAAATGAATGATTATATGAAAAAAATAGCTGTATCAGTTGTTAAAAATGGCAACAAATTTTTACTTGTACGCAGACGATTGGCTGAGGGAAATCTTCATTGGCAATTTCCTTCTGGTGGCATAGAAGAAAATGAATCAGACGACTCTGCTGCTGTTAGAGAGACATTTGAAGAAACAGGTATTATATGTAAACCTGTTTTTAAATTTGGAGAAAGAATTCATCCAGATTTCCCTGTTCAAATGTATTATTGGTTAACAGAATATGTTACAGGAACTGCATATATAAAAGATAATGATGAATTAGACGATGTTAAATGGTGTACTGCTGATGAGGTTTTTATATTAATAACATCTAATTTATATGATAAAATTAGATGCTATTTAGAAAGTGTTAGTGATACAAAATAAACTATGCCACGCATTGTTTATTTAAAACTCATTGGTTAGTAACTGTTAGTGCTATAAAGACATTCTGGAGAGTTTAAAATAACCATTATTTAAATTGCTTTTCAGACTTTATGCTCTACAATAGGTCAGTGCATGATTCATTTCTTATATATTGCGATATATAAGGAAAACAAGTTCTTCAAGGATATATTTCGAGGAGGTAAATTAAACTGTATTAGCAATTATTTAATACTTTGCTGAAACAGTTTAATTTACACTTTTCATTAAAATGCTTATTAATTACACTAAAAATTCTAACATTTCCTTTCTGAGAATGAAAAAGCGACATTGAACTGTTCGTCCAGTACCAGCGAAGCATCGAAAACCTTGCCGTTCTTTCCCTTGAAGCCCTTGATTAACCCGGTCTTCCGCTTCGTCACCAGTTCGACAACCTGCTTGTCGGTCAGTTGCTTGTCGCACTTGTTACGGAATATGGTAAGCGTACAGTCCACGTTGGAACATTTCGCCACTTTCGGGTAGAACAGGATGCGTCCGCTGCCACATTTCGGACAGGGACAGGTTTCACCTCCGGCAATGGACAGTTGTACGGAAAGCAGTTCCGCCGTGATTTGGGCGGCATAGACCTCGATGCCTTTCCTGAATGTGTCGGCATCCATGCAGCCCGCTTCTATCTTGGCAAGGGCGGTTTCCCACATACCCGTCATTTCGACATCGGCAATCTTCTTGTCCTTGACAATCCTGTAAACGGCAAGTCCCTTTTCTGTGGGTATAATATTCCTTTTCTCACGCACGATGTACTGGCGTGCGAACAGTGTTTCTATAATCGCCGCACGAGTGGCTGGCGTACCTATCCCGGCATCTTTCAGGCTGGCTTTCAACTCGGCATCCTCTAGTTCCCTGCCCGCATTTTCCATTGCGGCAAGCAGGCTGCTTTCCGTATGCAGCGGCTTCGGCTTGGTCTGCTTTTCGAGCAGATCCACGCCGGAGAGCGACAAGGTTTCTCCCTCCTGAAGCTGTGGCAGTCCGGCAGCTTCTCCGTCCTCGCCTGCTTCCTGTTCGTTGAACACAGCCCGCCATCCGGCTTCTTTCATTATCGCCCCTTTTACGGTGAAATCGGTATTTCCGGCGGACAATACAGCGGTGGTAACGTCTTTCACGCATTTGTCCGAAAAGGCTTCCAGCATACGCCCGGCTACCAGTTCATAGACCGCCCTTTCATCTTCGGAAAGTTCATCGGGCAGGTTCTCGGTAACGATTAAGGCATGGTGGTCGGTTACCTTGCCGTCATTCACGCTGCGGCGGTTCAGTGTGTTGCTGTTCAAGCTGGCGGCATATCCGGCAAAGCGGGGGTATTGTCCCAACAGTGCGATGCGTTCCGGCATTTCCTCGAAAACATCCTCCGAAATATAACGGCTTCCGGTTCTCGGATAGGACATCACTTTCTTTTCATACAGGCTTTGTGCTATCGAAAGCGTCTTGTCCGCTGAAAAATCCAGCTTCGTGTTCGCTTCCTTTTGCAATGTGGTAAGGTCGTACAAAAGGGGCGGTTCTTGGCTGGTTTCTTTCCTCTCAACAGACTTCACCACAAGCTGCCCGGCATCCTTTACCCGTTGCAGGGCGGCTATGGCATCGGACTGCTGTTCCCACTTGTCGGTCGATTGGGCGGTGAAACCTATTCCCCCGCTGGCGGTCGCCGCTTTGAGCTGCCAGAACTTGGTCGGGACAAAATTCCTGTTCTCCAAAAAACGGCTGCATATCATCACGAGCGTGGGTGTCTGCACCCTGCCCAACGAGAACACGCCTTGTCCGGCGGCTACGCTCAACGCTTGGGTGGCGTTTATCCCTATCAGCCAGTCGGCTTCACTGCGGGACTTGGCGGAGAGGTAGAGGTTATCGTAACGTCCGCCCGGCTGCAAATTGTCCATCCCCTCACGGATAGCCTTGTCGGTAAGGCTGCTTATCCACAGCCGGACAAAAGGCTTGCGGCAGTTCTGGTAATGGAATATATACCTGAAAATCAATTCCCCCTCACGCCCGGCATCGGTGGCGACAATAATCCTGTCGCACAGGTCGAACACCTCCTTAATCACTTTCAACTGTTTCAACACGCCGGGGTCTGCCTTGTAGCCCTTCTCGGCTTTCACCTGACGGGGGATTAGCCGGAAATCGGACGGAAGTATGGGCAGGCTCTCCCTGCGAAAATTTGCCACGCCGTAGGCTTCGGGCATGGCAAGCTGTATCAAGTGCCCGAACGCCCATGTCACCATGTACCCGTTGCCGGACAGATACCCGTCATTCCTTTGTGTCGCCCCGATAATCCGGGCGATGTCTTTTGCCACGCTGGGCTTTTCCGCTATCAATGCAATCATAATTCTTCACTTTTTAATGGTAGGTACTACATTTTCATCCCTCTGGACTTCTTGGGCTTGTCCGCTTTCAGGCTCTTGTCCTGTGCTTTTTCCTGTTTCTCTTTCTGCTTGGCGGTGGGTTTCTGTTGTCCCTGTTTCAGCGGCTCTTTGGTCTGTTTGGTTGCTTCATCGGTCTTTCCTCCAGAATTGACTGCTACCTGCGTCCGGCTCTCGGAAACGGGGATAACATCTTTCGGCTGCACCTTGCCGGAGGATTTGCCCTGTACTCCGGGCTGCACATGACCGTTGAACTCCACACCTTTGCCGTCCTTTAATCCTGTGACCTGCTGCTGTGCGGGCTGCTGCCCCTGCTGCAAGAACTGGACGGCAGACCTCGGCAGGAACTCCAAGCCACGCTCCACTGCGCTGACTTGAAGATAGGCACTGCGTTTCGTCCCGTCCTTGAATTGCAGGTTTTCCATCTTGACGGGTTTCCCGGCTTCAAAAGCGGCTTTCTGTTCCGGGCTTACTTTCACGCCACAAACGGTATCGGGACATTTCCACTTGTCTGCCCGCATGTACTCCAGTTCATGGGTGTACCTGTCCCGGCTGACGAACACGGGGATTTGCTCCCCGTTTTTCGGGTCTTTGATTGGGATAATACCGCCCAGATTGCCAGTTCCCAGCAGGTTGCCTTGTTCCTGCTTGGAAAATTCGTGCCCGTTATACGGACGTTGAAGCAGCTTTTCATCCATTTGCACTCCGTGCAGCTTAGGCACTACCGTCCCGTCCTTTGCCTGATAGAAAGAGAGCTTGACATCGGTAGGTTTAAGGTAGAAGCCGCCTACCGTCCCCGAAACGGTATAGGTGTTGCGGGATTTGTAGCCACGCATCACCCTGTCGAAATCCTTTGTGTTTTTCAACGTGTCGGCGGTAATGCCGACTTTCTTCAAGTCCTCCCAATTGATTTTAGCCGGGTCGAAACGGTAGTCCTGCCTGCCCCCGTTATTGTCGGGATTCGGAACTCGCAACATTTCCGCCCGTCTGTCGCCCTCCGGCGTGGGGTTGCGGTGGTTGTCCTCGATAGCTTTTGCGTCCTGTTCCGCTTCCGTAGCCTTGCAGCGGAACAAAGCCAGTCCCTCCGTGTCCTGATACCTGCGGAAAAAATTGGAAATGAAGTTGCTGAACACATCGCTGTTCCTGTCCACCTGCATAAACTCACCGCTATGGGATTGGGTCGGTTCTACGGTCTGCAAATTGCCCTCGTTGTCGATACCTTTAACGGCACTCACTTTCCCCTGCTGTTTATCCAAGACCAGCAGCACGTCTTTTTCCTGCCCCTCTGCGGGCGGGGTCATTCTGTTTGCCATAAATAATTGGAATTTTAGTGGTTACGGGATTATTCCCATCCAAAGGTAACGACTAAATATGCTATATTTTGACAAGCGGCAATGAGTGTCCCGATTTGTCCTGCACTGTCTAAATTTGTCTTATATATCAGAATCAGATAAAAACATGATAGTAAGTGATTTTTTCTTTGTACTTTTGCATAATAAGGCATTTGTATAATGCGGAACTATACTTTAAGCAAAAATGATTAGAATAGAAAACATAATAGCATCTCTTGGGTTAAACGAAAATAATGGACTTTTTTTTGTTAAGGATAGTCTTTGGAAAGCGAAAACGTCTTTCCCTAATAGAATAAAAAGACTAATAGAATACAAAATAAGGCCGGATGCTTTTTTTTGTTTTGATAATAAGCCTTTGCTTCTGTTTTTTGATAATCCTTCTAATAAGGAAGAACTTTATGAAGCCATATGGAACTTTAATGAATCACCTATAGCTATTATCATTGAAAATGAACATGTTGATATATACAATGGATTCAACTTTTTGAAAAATAAGAAAGCGTTAGAAAAATTTGGGGGAATTGACAAACTGGACAATTTTTCTTATTTTGAATTAGTCACAGGTAAAACTTGGGAAAAATATGCTGAACCTTTAGATTATAAAAATAGAGTTGATTATTATCTGCTAAAAAATATCGATGCAGCTAGAAGAATTTTAATCTCTGAACAGAAGTTAGCTTCCAAAATTGCTAATGCCTTAATTGGAAAAGTTATTTTTGTTCGATATTTAATAGATCGTAGGGTAAAACTTTGTTTTGAAGGAGATTCCAAATATTGGACTAATGAAGATTTTTGTAATCTTCTTAGTAATCCTCAAAAGACTAGAGACTTTTTTGATTATTTGGAAAATCCAGAAACAGGCTTTAATGGAGACTTATTTCCTTTGCATGATGAAGAGTATATTCAAATACAATCTATTCATTACAATACTATAAAAAAATTATTAAAAGGAGAAGATTTGGACAATATGCAACCTTCTCTTTTTGAATTTTACGATTTTTCAATCATCCCTATAGAATTTATCAGTAATGTATATGAACTTTTTATAGGAAAAGATAATCAAGAGAAAGAGGGGGCATACTATACTCCTTTGTTTCTTGTTGACTATATATTGAAAGAAACCATTGAAAACAAATTAAATACTCAAGAAAATTACGATTGCAAAGTTTTGGATCCAGCGTGTGGTTCAGGAATTTTTCTTGTTGAGACTCTTAGAAAAATAATTGAAAAATATATATCATCAGGAGTGGATGTAAAATCCATAGAATTTAAAGAAACTATTAAAGATATTACAAAAAAAAATATTTTTGGTGTCGATAAAGATTTAAATGCTGTTCAAGTTGCGATTTTTTCTATATACTTAACGCTATTGGATTACTTAGACCCTCCAGCAATAGAAGACTTTAAATTTCCTAGGCTTATCAATGAAAACTTTTTTGAATCAGATTTTTTTAACGATAAAGCTGAATTTAACACTCTGTTTAAAACTATAAAATTTGATTTTATAGTTGGTAATCCACCATGGAAAGGTGGAGGTATAGGGGATTTAGGTAGTAAATATTTGAAAGACAGAAAAAAGAGAGAAAAAGAACTGTCCCTAAAATTTGATATAGCTATTAACAATAATGAAATAGCAGAAGGTTTTGTATTTAGGGTTAGTGACTTTTGTTCTGACATAACTCAAGTTGCATTAATTATAAGAAGCAGTAGTTTATATAATCGAGGATATAACAAAGAGCATAATAGTTCATTTAGGCAATACTTGCTAGAAGAGTTTTTTATTGATCGAGTTTTCGAATTGGCACCTGTACGGCATGAGGTTTTTGAAAAATCAAATGATCCAGCAATAGCCCCTGCCGCAATATTATTCTATAGATATGCCAAAGGAGCAAACACGAATAATAACATTGTAAATCATATTACATTAAAACCTAGTCGTTTCTTTTCTTTATTTAAAATATTTACCATAAATAGGAGTGACTACAAGTTAGTTCAACAAAAAAAGTTTAAAGATTTTGATTGGCTTTGGAAAGTATTAGTATATGGCTCATATTTAGATTTTAATTTTTTGAAACGTCTAACAGACGAATATGATTCAATAAGAGATATAATCTCTGATAAATCTAAATTTATTGAAGGTACAGGTATTCAATACAGTAGCAATCCATTATATGATGCTACTCATTTAATCGGACATCCTTTTATAGATTCATATAGTGTAAATTCATTTTTTATTGATTTTTCAAAAATTTCTCTTTTTGAAAAATTGAAAGTACATAGACGTAGAGATGAAAGATTATTTAAAGCGCCAATGCTCTTAATAAGGGAAGGTATTGAATTACATAACTTGACTGCCAAATGTGCTATTTCAACACAGGATGTGCTGTTTAAGGATTCAATAACATCTATTAAAAGTCTAAGTAATAATAATATAGATACAATCTATAATATAGCTGCGATATTAAGCTCTTCTTTGTTTGCTTATTATGCTATAAATACATTTGTGTCTATTGGTATTGAACGAGAAAGAGTTAAAAATTATAATAAATATAGCTTGCCTTATATTGATTTAAATGTTAAAGATAAAATCAAATCAATTGAAAAGGCATATCAAGAGATATATTTAGAGAAAAAAGAGGTATTACAAGATAACCAAAAGATAGATGCGCTAAATAAAAATATCCAAACAGAATTAAACAATATAAATGAGACAATTTATAGCAGATTAAAATTAAATGAAATCGAGACTGCATTAATAAAATACTCATTAGACATTAATCGGATTTTTATTGTAGGGAATAATGAAGAAAAAGTTCGGTTGTTTTTCCCTTTAAAATATGAAGATGTTATTATAAATAAATATGTGTCATTGTTTATACAACAATTCAAATCGAAATTAAGTAATGAAAACAGAAAATTCATTGCTGAAATATGGTATACAGAACAAATTATAGGAGTATTTTTTAGAATGATTCCCATACAAGATTATCAGCAAGATATAGTATGGATCAATAAGCAAAATAACGCTGAACTAATATCTTTTATATCTAAAATAGGAGTAGAAAAAATTACAGATAAATTATTCGTGCAAAAGGATATCCGTGGATTTGATTCAAACGGTAATGATTTTTTCATTATAAAACCTAATGAAAAGCGTCTATGGTATGAAGCTATTGGCTACATAGATGTAAATGAGTTTTCTGACGCTATTATTAGAATAGGGAGGGGCTTATGATGTTTTCAGAATTAAATGCTTCAACTTATAAATATTCGTCTGTTTATTATTATGCAGAATTTGAAAGTATTTTATCAAAAATAATAGCTTGTTACCTTTTAATGTTAAAAGAAAAAGTAGACGTTTATAATGATGAAAATAAGATTAGGGATGTAATAGTAAACAATTATTTAAAAAAAGAGCATTATAAGCAACAATTTAATCTTACGAATTATTTATTTGATTCTGAAACACCTGAAAATAAAGGAAGAATAGATATTAGAATAATGCCTATCAACCCATTTAAAGGTGATGAAGCATACTATATTATAGAATGTAAAAGATTGGATGCCAACAATCCTAAAGGTACAAGTGGATTAAATGGAGAATATATTTCAGAGGGAATTTGTCGTTTTACTTCCTCTAAATACTCATGCTATTATAAAACAAATGGTATGATTGCTTTCATCGTACAACCTATAAATATTCAAGAAAATATTGATTCTCTTAATTACATTATAAAAACTTCAAGTTTCCCTTCCCATACAATACAAAATATACAACAGCGAAAAATAGTCAATAATTTCGATTATTCATATTATTCAATACATAGAGTTAATAATAATAATATAACGATTTATCATTTGATGCTCGATTTCTCAAACAACATAAAGAAGTAAAGTTAAATGATTCTATACATTATTCATACTTCAGTAGATTTTGCAATTTAGGATCATTCTTGATACGGGTTATCTCGTCCTCGACAATCTGCCGGACTTCCTGACGGATGCGCTCGTAGTTGGCTTGTATTTCCTCCTGCATCCGGTCGTTACCGTCCTTGTCTGTGAAGTCGATAATCTGCGGCAGCTTCACGTAACGGGCAGTTTCCCGTTTCACCTTCTCGTTGTCCACCACGATTTCACAGTGGAAAATCTTCTGTTCTATCCGTTCATCGAAGTTGTCTGCCACCGCCCCCACAAACATGCCTTGCGTGAGGTTGGATATTTTGCTGGCAGGTATCAGGCTGTCCATCTGGGTGCTTATCGAAGTGGACTTCTCCCGCTGGTTGATTGTCATGCTCTGCCGTTTCTGCAACACCTTCCCGAAACGCTCCGACAGGATTTTTGCCGTTTCACCGACCACCTGACCGCTGAACACGTTGCCTACCGTATTTTGTATCACACGGCTTTCCTTGTCCCCGTAATCACGGGTAAGCTGGCTGTAATCCTGAAAGCCCAGCAGAACCGCCACCTTGTTGCTTCGTGCGGTCGCAATCAAGTTGTCAAGACCACGGAAATAGATAGTGGGTAACTCGTCTATAATCACCGAACTTTTAAGCTGACCTTTCTTGTTTATCAGCTTCACTATTCTACTATTATACAATCCTAGTGCCGCTGAATAGATGTTCTGTCGGTCGGGATTGTTGCCGACAACCAATATTTTAGGCTCTTTCGGGTTGTTTATATCCAGCGAGAAATCATCGCCCGTCATTACCCAGTAAAGTGCCGGGCTTATCATACGTGAAAGCGGTATTTTGGCACTCGCTATCTGTCCCTGCAACTGCTCTTGGGCATCTGATTCCCAAGCGTCCACGAACGGGGAAAGATAATTTTCCAGTTCGGGATAGCTGCGCAAAATCGTGAACACATCGGCGTATTTCTTGTTCAACAGTTCAATGGCATGGGGGAACGTGCAATACCTGCCGCCCTGATAGATGCGCAAATACCAAATGATAGCAGCCAAAAGGATAATCGGGCTTTCCACGAAGAAGTCGCCCTGCTTGGTTATCCAACTGCGATTGAGGTTGAGCATTATCGTATAGCTGGCTTCGTAAGCGTCCGCTATGTCCGACATGAAGCTGGCGTTTATCGGGTTGCACCGGTGGCTCCTGCGTGGGTCGTCAAAATTGATAATGTAAAACTTGGGCTTGACCTTATAGCCGTCCAAATGCGTGAGCAAATGATTATATGCTATTTCCGACAGGTCGGGAAACTTATAATCATAACAGTAGAGTGCAAAACCCTTCTCGATTTGCTGTTTTATGTAATTGTTTACCACTGCGTATGACTTTCCGCTTCCCGGCGTGCCCAGCACAAGGCTGGCACGGAACGGGTTCACCACATTTATCCACCCGTTGTTCCATTTCTTCTTATAATAGAAACGGGTGGGCAGGTTTATCGAATACTCGTTCTCGATAAGCCGAGTTTCCTGCTGGAAACTCTCGTTCTCGGTGTTAAAGACATCATCCATAAGGTTGTTCTTCAACAGGCGGGACATCCATGTACCCGCCATGAGCAGGCATATATAGCCTGCGGACAGCGTGGCGATGTAAAATGCCGTGTCCGCCGTATGCGGCAGGGGCAGTTCCAGCAGCCACCAGTTCAGGAAAAACAGGACGAAACCCACCGCAAGGCAGCAATGTATCTTCGTCCAAGTTATCTTCTCGTTCTTCATCCCCTTTGTCCCGATGCACGACAGGGCGAGAAACACCACCGCAAAAAGTTTCGTCCACAGCATGGACGAGAACAGCCCGGTGGTACGCTGGAAGTTCCACAAAATCTTGTCAACCACCTCAAAGGTTACTCCCCATCCTTTCAGGCTGGAGTAACAGAACCAGTACACGTTTATTCCCACGAATAAAATACTGATTGCCCGCATAAAGTCCATGACCCTTGCAAGCCCCCTCAAATCATCTTCCTGTTGCATAGTCGTATGTTTTTAAGTTATTCGATGCGTCTTGTGCGCTTCTTTTTCTTCTTTCTCTTTTGCCCGGCGGTGTCCTGCGGCGGTTCTTCTCCTATGGAAGATCCGCCGAACAACCCGCCCAGTCCGCTGACCGGAAGCCGTGCCGCCGTATGCGGCTGCTGCGTGAAGTCCTGCCCTTGTCCCCGCTTCGGAGCAACGCTTTCGGTCTGTCCCGTTTGGGCATCCGAATACAGGTCATTGAACACGTTCGCCGAAAACTCCTTGCCCAAACGTGAACCGTTCAATACCACCCGGCTGTCGTGGTCGATGAACGTAACGCCATAGATGCGCCCGCTGTCGTTCTGTCGGAACACCACGTCAATGCCCTGCCGTTTCAGTTCCTGTTCAAACTTTTGTCGGTTACGGGCAGTCTGCATGGCTGCGGCGATAATCTTCCGGATACGCTCTTTCAGCTTCCCGTCCTTAATCGTCTTGCCAGACTTTTCCATCCTGCACAGCACCGCTTCGTAGCCCACCGACTTGCCGATGCGGGATGCCTTTACCGGGTTGCCCACCTTTTCGCCCTTATCGTCCGTGGCGGAATAGACAATGCCCTGATAGGGTCTGCCGTTTATTTCCCCCTTGACTTCCTCGGCGCACACGTTGCAGGTAGCAAGCAACGCCCTGTACTCCCCGAACGACTGGAAGCGGTAGCCGTAACAAGCCGCTTTCACTGTATTGCCAATCTGGTGCTTCACGTCCCCGGCTGCGTAATCGACCTTTTTAAGTTCGGGGCGTTCGGCACGCTCCTTTCTCTCCGCCGGATGCAGGTTGTATTTCCGTTCCAGTTCACGGGTAATCTGCTTGCTTCTCCGGTGCTCGAACCTGTCATTCAGCGGCTTGCCGTTTTCGTCCACCCGTAAGCCCACGATGTGGATATGGTGGCGGTCGATGTCTTCGTGTTTATAGACCAAATAAGGCTGGTCGCCATAGCCCAACTTCCGCATATACTCCCGTGCGATGTCGAAAAGTTGGCTGTCCGAAAGCACGTCTTCCGGGTGCGGGTTTATGGAAATGTGCAATATCGGCTTCTTGGTGGACAAATGGACGGGCATCTGCATTTCAAAGCTGCGCATACACCCGCCGATGCTGGAATGCCCGTCCTCGTCCAACAGCACTTTATTGGAGAAAAGCACCTTTGCTTCCCCGTTGTCCACCTTTTCCTGATTGTATGCCAGTGCGCCGAACATGGAACTTCCCGTACTTATTTTGGCAACCATAGTTCCCTGCACTCGTTTGTCAGGTCGATAACCTGACGGTTCAACATAGCCAGTCCGGTAGTCGCTTTCTCCAGTTTATAGAGAAAAGCGAGTGCCTTTTTCTCCGAAAAGTTGCTATTTAGAGCCTTTACCACTTGGTTGTAATTGACCGCTACCGCTCTGAATTGTGCATAAAATTCGGTCAGTCGGGCGCAATACTCGACCGCCGACTTGTCCACTTTCACCACCCGGAACGGCTCGCCGAAGATACGTGCGGCGATGAAACGGGACTTGCTCGAAACGCCTGACTGCTCCCACTGCGAGAGGAAGCGGGCGTTCTCCCGGTCGTTCAGGTAAAGGACATGGCGATGTTTCGCCGGGTCTTGGAGGGCGGGGCGACCGCCCTTGCTGTTTTTCCTTGTTTCCATACTTCCTTGAATTAAAAAATCACGACTTCGGAGTGGTTTTTACCCCCGCAAGGGGCAAGGCGTTTTCAGGCACGGAAAACGGTTTCGTGTGCCACGAAACACACCTTGCTATTTTCTGGCGAAAATCGAAAATCCGTCCGGGACGGATTGGGGTCTGCATCAGGCGGCAAGCCCTGCCGTCCACCAGCACCGTCACACGTCTTTACCCCTTGCGGCTCGTTACTCCGCTGCAAAGTAACGGTGATTTATAATGCTGTAAAATAGGCAGTTGGTGGACAAAACGGGACACGAAAGGACAAATCGGGACACATCTAAAAACGGACGTTTTTTCTCCTTTTATTTGCATAAGATTTCAAGATTGAAAGCAAGATTGAAAGACACATTTCAATCAGGCACGAACGGTTGAAAGCAGGATTTCAAGAAAACGTGATTGCTGGATTTCAAGAAAGAATGAAAGCAGGAAAGCAAGATTGAAATAAAGCAGTCTTTCCATATTTCAAGCCTGCAATATGGAAAGCTCGAATGATTGGAAGCAATAAACAAATATATCAACCCATAATGAACGGAAGCAATATGGAAAACGAGAAAACACCCCTTTATGTCGCCTTTTCCACCCAGAAGGGCGGGGTCGGCAAAACCACCTTTACCGTGCTTGCGGCGAGTTACCTCTATTACCTCAAAGGCTACGATGTGGCGGTAGTCGATTGTGACTACCCGCAACACTCCATTGCCGGGATGCGCAAGCGTGATGCCGAACAGGTCGGGGCGGACGAGGATTACAAGCGCATGGCGTATGAACAGTTCACCCGTCTGGGGAAGAAAGCCTACCCGGTGCTGTGCAGTTCGCCCGAAAAGGCGATAGCCACGGCTGACGGATATACGGCAGAAGCCGGACACGTGCCGGACATCGTGTTTTTTGACCTGCCGGGCACGGTGAACAGCGAGGGCGTGATAAACTCCCTTGCGGGCATGGACTATATCTTCACCCCGATTTCCGCCGATAAGGTGGTTCTTGAAAGCAGCCTGTCGTTTGCGGTGGCTATCCAAAAGCTGCTGGTGAGGAATGAAGCCTGCCGACTTGCCGGGCTGTACCTCTTCTGGAACATGGTGGACGGTCGGGAGAAAACCGACCTCTATGCCGCCTATGACAAAACGATAAAGGAACTGGAACTGCCGCTGATGAAAACCTTTATCCCCGACACCAAACGCTACAAAAAAGAACTGGTGACGGACAGGAAGGCGGTGTTCCGCTCCACGCTCTTTCCCGCCAGCCGCCCGCTGGTAAGGGGCAGCAACTTGGAAGAACTGATAACAGAAATGATGTATTACATTAAATTACAATGATATGGCAAAGCAAAACGGCACTCTGCCGAAAATAGACGAGGATTTCATGCGGGAACTTATCTCGCAGGGTGTCCCCGCCAAGCAGGACAAGCAGCCGGAGGACATACCGAACCCCGGCGGCGAAACGGGCATCCTCCAAGAGGGACAACAGACGGAAACGGTACGGATGGAGAAACCGACACCCCGCAGGCGCAAGGGTTGTACGGGCGATTACCGGGAAATCTACTTCCAGAAAGTGGAACTGGCAGACCGACAACCCTTGTACGTGAGCCGAGCCACCCACGAGAAACTGATGCGTATCGTGACGGTGATAGGCGGGCGCAAGGTAACGGTAAGCAGCTACGTGGAAAATATTCTGCTGCGGCACTTCGAACAGTACCAAGACGAGATAAACGCCTTGTACGAAAGCCACTTCCAAAAGCCTGTCTGACTATGGTAACCTATTGCATACTTACCGGGCTTCTGGTGTACTATATCGCCCTGTGGCTGTGGTATCGCCATGCGGACAACAGGCGTTCCGAAAAGGGAACAAATGATAAAACCGTTCCCGAAAGTCAGGCGGACGGCTACACGCTGATAGGCGAGAGCCGCTACAAGGGTGGACTAATCGGGACAGTGCAGGACAAATCGGGACACCTCCCGCAAGCGGCTGAAAATGATACTATTTTTGCGGCGCAAGCTGCCGGACAGCCGGACGAAACGCCCGACTACGGGGATGACGAACCCGATTACGAGGACGAGGAAATATCCGGGTACATGGACGGGTACGATGATACGGGCAGGGCTGCGGGCGTGAGCTTTGAGGAACTGGGCGAAACGGTACGCACGGCGAACGCCGACAACTCCACCGAAGCGGAACAGCGGCAAGCTGCCGTGACGCTGGCACGGATTGAGGGGACGAACCTCTACGATGCGGTAGTGGAGAACATCAACGGCGGGCTGGCAAAGGTGGCGGAACTGCTGGGACGCAACGAAGCGGAACTGGCTGCGGCTGCTCCCGCCGGAACTGGCAATACCAGCGGGGAATACGAAGCGTTCGACATGAACGAGTATCTGTAACATAACAAGTAACGATATGAAGCAACGTGATTACGGTTGATTGGCAATACTGACACCAACAGACGGCATCCGTGCCGCAACCACTAAAATTTCAATTATTCATCCGCCGTGCGGCAGCGGACTATCCACCCGCTGTCCCGGCATTAAAATCCAATTCGCAATGAAAAAGAAAATCTTTTTGTCGGCGGCTCTCCTTGCCGCTGTGGTAAGTGCCTACGCACAAGGTAACGGACAGGCGGGCATTACCGAAGCCACCAACATGATAACCGGGTATTTCGACCCCGGAACAAAGCTGGTGTACGCAATCGGGGCGGTCTGCGGCTTGATTGGCGGTGTAAAAGTGTATAACAAGTTCTCAAGCGGTGACCCCGATACCAGCAAGACCGCCGCAAGCTGGTTCGGGGCGTGCATCTTCCTGATTGTCGCCGCCACTATCCTGCGTTCGTTCTTCCTCTAAAACGGCGGCTATGTCTGAATATCCGGTAAACAGGGGTATCGGGAAACCGGTGGAGTTCAAGGGGCTGAAAAGCCAGTACCTTTTCATCTTTGCGGGTGGCTTGCTCGCCGTGTTCGTGGTGTTCATCGTCCTGTTCATGGCAGGCGTGAACCAGTGGCTATGTATCGGTTTCATCGTGTCGGCTTCGCTGCTGCTCGTATGGCAGACGTTCCGGCTCAATGCCAAGTACGGCACGCACGGACTGATGAAAGCTGCCGCCCGCAAAAGACATCCCCGCTTCATCATCAGCCGAAAGGCGATACCCAGATTATTCACCTATAAAAAAAGAAAGGAAGAAAGACCATGAGGAATATGTTAAAGGCTACCACGCTGGAAAGGAAATTTCCCCTTTTGGCGGTGGAGAACGGCTGCATCATTTCAAAGGATGCGGACATAACGGTGGCTTTCCGGGTGGAACTGCCCGAACTGTTCACCGTCACCAGTGCCGAATATGAAGCCATACATTCGGCATGGTACAAGGCAATCAAGGTACTGCCCGACTATTCCATAGTACACAAGCAGGACTTCTTCATCACGGAGAACTACCAGCCCGACACCGGAAGGGACGAACTCAGTTTCCTGTCCCGGAGTTTTGAGCGGCATTTCAATGAACGCCCGTTCCTGAACCATTACTGTTACCTGTTCCTGACAAAGACGACAAGGGAGAGAAGCCGCCGACAGAGCGAATTCTCTACCCTTTGCCGGGGCAGGATTGTTCCGCAGGAGATAGCGGACAGGGAAACGGCTATGAAATTCATCGAAGCGGTCGGACAGTTTGAAAGGATCATGAACGACAGCGGGTTTGTCACGCTTACCCGGCTGGCGGCACCGGAAATCACCGGGCAGGACGGAAAGGCTGGCATCATCGAGAAATACTTCTCGCTATCGCAGACAGATACCACCTGCCTGAAAGACATCGGGCTTTACCCGGAAGAAATGCGTGTCGGGGACGACATACTGTGCCTGCACACGCTTTCGGACGTGGAAGATTTGCCGGAAAAGGTCGGTACGGACACACGGTTTGAAAAGCTGTCCACCGACCGGAGCGACTGCCGCCTGTCATTCGCCGCCCCGGTGGGCGTGCTGCTGTCGTGCAACCACATCTATAACCAATACATCTTCATAGACGACCATGCCGAAAACCTGAAAACGTTCGAGCAGACCGCCCGGAACATGCAGTCGCTTTCCCGCTACTCCCGTGCCAACCAGATAAACAAGGAATGGATAGACGAGTACCTGAACGAAGCGCACAGCAAGGGGCTTGTTTCCGTGCGCTGCCACTGCAACGTCATGGCTTGGAGCGATGACCGGGAGGAACTCAAACGCATACGCAACGATGTGGGAAGCCAGCTTGCCCTGATGGAATGCAAGCCCCGCCACAACACGGTCGATACGCCCACGCTCTTTTGGGCGGGCATACCGGGCAACGAGGGGGACTTCCCGACAGAAGAAAGTTTCTACACGTTCTTGGGGCAGGCTCTCTGCCTGTTCGTGGAAGAAACGAACTACAAGAGTTCGCTTTCGCCCTTCGGCATCAAAATGGTGGACAGGGTGAGCGGGCGACCGCTGCACATCGACATATCAGACCTGCCCATGAAGAAAGGCATCACGACCAACCGCAACAAGTTCATACTTGGGCCGAGCGGCAGCGGGAAGTCTTTCTTCACCAACCACATGGTACGCCAGTATTACGAGCAGGGGGCGCACGTGCTGCTGGTAGATACGGGCAACAGCTATTTGGGGCTGTGCCAGCTTATCCACAACCGCACGCACGGCGAGGACGGGATTTAT
>UMBE01069406.1_pt1 | contig 18510 bp, 14 predicted proteins | sample 1963881 | NCBI WGS metagenome assembly UMBE01 (sample SAMEA4835933, study PRJEB28245) | human gut metagenome | biome: gut microbiome; material: fecal sample | place: Denmark | collected 2008 | reverse complement strand
GCCGGTGCCGACATGGGCTACTGATCCGCAAACGATCGCTAGCTGATTGAGCTGAAAGGGGACTCCTTCGGGAGTCCCTTTTTTGTATTCTGGCTCCCCTCTTTGAGGGGAGCCAAGAAACTAGCTGGCAAACAGGCGCGAAGCTTGGATTTCGGCGTCAGCGTACACGGTGGAGGCTTGCGTCAGCGAGCGTTGGATGGACTCGAGTGAGGCCTCCATCTGCTGTTGGGCCGCACGCCACTGTTCGGCTACCGCGGTGAACTGGGTGGCCGCCGAACCTCGCCATGCGTCCTGCAAGGCATTGAGATTGGTGTACATGCCGCCCACGGCCTGCCTGATTTGCGAGATCGAAGTGGCCACTGCGGCCGAGGATGATTGGATTCGCTCGGAATCTACCTGATATTGGGGCATCGTTGCTCCTTTTCTAGAGGGTTAATGGTATGTATGGCGGCCGATTGCCAATACCGGCCGTTAAGGTGGAGGATATGTCAACAACGAATCGGGAAGACGGAAAAACAACTATTGTGGTCCTAGCTTCGGAGCCGTCCTATTCGGCCTTCGGGAATATGGTCCGAAAATGGCTTGTTTGCGCCATTTGCGCCCTTGCTGCAGTAGCGATGAACGCAATGTGGATAACTGCAAATGCCTATGGGGATAACTCGAGCGACAGCTCTGACAGCTCCAGCAGCAGCACCGACAGCGGCGTGACCATCACCGAGAACATCACGGATACGGAAAATCTCCTGGGCTCCCATGCGGCCGAAGTCACGGATGCCATCGCCAAAACCGAGAAGGAAACCGGTGTACACGTGCATCTGCTGTATCTTTCCAGTTTCAATAGTCAACAGAAACCGGGAGACTGGGCGGCAACCGTGATGGAGTCCATGAATCCCAAGCCGAACACAGTGATGCTTGCCGTGGCCTCGAATGACGGCAACCTGGTGGTCGTCGTGTCCAAGAACTCCGATAAGTGGCTTCTCGATAACAAAACCGTCGATAAGCTATCCGAAGCCGCACAGCAGCCGTTACTGGAAAACCCTCCGAGCTGGTCTGGCGCGGCAACGGCAATGATGGATCAAATCGTGAAATCCAAAAAAGCCTCCACCTCATCGTCCACGGTGATCGTAGGCATAATCATCATGGGTGTGGTATTGGTGGCGCTGGTCATCATCATCGTGGTCATGGTGGTGATTCATCGGCGCAAGGAGATCAAGAAGGATTCCAAGGCCGAACTCCAAGATGACATTCAGGAAACGCCCAGAAGAGCGCGACACTCTAGGAAGCATGAGTAAGCCTATTGAAGCATCGATTGTTGTTGTCGACGACGAGCCGTCCATCCGAGAACTGCTGGTCGCTTCCCTGCACTTCGCCGGATTCGAGGTAAACACCGCCGCTTCCGGTTCCGAAGCCATTGAGGTTATCGAAAAAGTGCAGCCTGACCTCATCGTGTTGGACGTCATGCTGCCTGACATCGATGGATTCACCGTCACCCGTCGCATCCGCCAGGAAGGCATTAACGCCCCTGTGCTGTTTCTCACCGCTCGTGACGACACCCAAGACAAGATCATGGGCCTGACCGTCGGCGGTGACGATTACGTCACCAAGCCGTTCAGCCTCGAGGAAGTCGTGGCTCGCATCCGCGCCATTCTGCGCCGTACCCGCGAACAGGTGGAAGACGATCCGATTATTCGCGTCGCCGACTTGGAAATCAACGAGGACTCCCACGACGTGACCCGTGCAGGGCAGCCGGTTGACCTGAGCCCTACCGAATACAAGCTGCTGCGCTACCTGATGGACAACGAGGGCCGAGTACTGTCCAAGGCACAGATTCTCGACCATGTCTGGCAATACGACTGGGGCGGCGACGCAGCCATCGTCGAATCGTACATCTCCTACCTGCGCAAGAAAGTCGACGGCATCGAGGTCGACGACGGCGAAGGCGGCAAGCGCAAGGTGACTCCGCTGATCGAAACCAAGCGCGGCATCGGATACATGATTCGCGAACCGAAGAACTAATCGCCTCCATCCATAACGTATCGCAATCTCATGAGTATCCCCGATAAGCAGTCAGGCGGCGTACCGCCGAGCAGCACGCCGAACGCCGCCCCGAACACGAATCCCATGCCTGCAATGTCGCCGTTCGCCGCCCATTTCCAAGAGCAGCGCGAGCGTAAGAAAAACATGCTGATGCGGCATATCGACCGTATCTCGTTGAGCAGCAAGCTGGTGGCCTGCACCATCGCCGTGCTGCTCATCGGCGTGTCGGTGATTTCCTTCTCCATCCGCGCGTTGGTGAACAACTACATGCTGCAGAAAACCGACACCCAGTTAAGCTCGCAAAGCCAACTGGTGGTCAACAATATCGATCTGCTGTCAAAAAATGACTCATCGGGGCCGAACTCGTACTTTCTGCAGATTCAATACACCGACGGAACCAAAGACAAAGAAGGCAATCCTCTGGTCGTGACCCCGCTGATGCCGCAGATGCAGGACGGTATCGTATCGGTGCCGATTCTGCCTACCTATGGCGATACCAATGGCATCACGCTCGGTCAGGCATTCACTACGCAGGCGGTGGCCAAGCAGATCATTACGGTGCAGTCCGACAGTGCGGACAGCCAGAACGATCCGGCCAACGGAAACTCCAATTCCTCTGACACCATCACCAAGGTACTGGCCAACCCCACTGCCAATGCCAACCATGCCGCCATCGTCACGGCGAGGGCACCATGGCGTATTCTGCCGGTGACCTTCCAACAAAACGGCAAGGACCGTGCCGTGGTGTACATCGGCTTGTCGCTGGCCGACCAAATCGACACCGTCAACACACTCACCCGATACTGCATTGTGGTCGGCATCGCCGTGGTGCTGCTCGGCGGCTCCCTGTCCACGCTGATCATCCAGCACACGATGACGCCGCTGAAGCGCATCGAGAAGACCGCCGCGAAAATTGCAGCCGGCGACCTGAGCCAACGTATTCCTTCCGCGCCGGAAAACACCGAGGTCGGCTCTCTGGCCGCCTCGCTGAATTCCATGCTCACCCGAATAGAATCCAGTTTCCATGAGCAGGAGGAGACCACCGACAAGATGAAACGGTTCGTCTCCGACGCCAGCCATGAGCTGCGCACCCCGTTGGCCGCCATCCATGGCTATGCGGAGCTGTATAAGATGCAGCGCGATATGCCTGGTGCCTTGGAGCGTGCGGACGAGTCCATCGAACATATCGAACGGTCCAGCCAGCGCATGACTGTTCTTGTTGAGGATCTGCTGTCTTTGGCCCGTCTCGATGAGGGGCGCGGCATCGATATGACCGGCACGGTGAAACTCTCGTCGCTGGTCACCGACGCCGTCGACGATTTGCATGCGCTAGACCCGGACCGTGCCGTTCGCCGCATGCAGATTTCCCTCGAACCGGCGCGCGATTTGAACCATCCCGCCGAATTCAGCCTTGCCGAAGGCGATTGGCCTGAGGTCGTACTGCCCGGTGATGCCTCTCGACTGCGCCAGGTGGTGACCAACATCGTGGGCAACATCCACCGCTACACGCCTGCCGATTCGCCCGCTGAAGCCGCGCTCGGTGTGATGCCGGCCGCCATCGATCCAAGACAGCTCGCCCGCATGCCCGCCAGCGACGCGTCAATGCGGCGGTTCATCGACGCTGCCGAAGTAGGTGCCTCGATGCAGACCGGCTATCGATATGCCGTATTGCGTTTCGTGGACCATGGCCCCGGCGTGCCGCCTGAATCGCGCTCGAAGATTTTCGAACGCTTCTACACCGCGGACCCATCCCGTGCCCGCGAAAAGGGCGGTACTGGTTTGGGCATGGCCATCGCGCAATCCGTGGTCAAAGCACATCACGGCTTTATCTGCGCCACCGGCACCGATGGGGGAGGCCTGACCTTCACCGTGGTGCTGCCGATTGAGCAGATCGCCGCTCCTGAGCCCAAGCAGTCCACCGGCAAAACCAAGGACGCCAAACAGAAGACTTCTTGGTTCAGCTCTGAGCGTAAGACTCAGGCGACTCAGCCCAAAGCGTGAGGTCAAGCCCTGTGAGGTAAACTGTACCTTCGGTTTACTATTTCCATTGAGGATTAAGGAAGGTTCGCAATGCCCACCGGTCGAGTTCGTTGGTTTGACGCAGCCAAGGGTTATGGCTTCATCACCAGTGAGGAAGGCAAGGACGTGTTCCTGCCGGCTCAGGCCCTACCCACTGGCGTCACCACGTTGCGCAAGGGGGCCAAGGTGGAGTATTCCGTGGTGGACGGCCGTCGTGGGCCGCAGGCCATGGATGTTCGCCTGATCGCCTCCGCTCCCAGCTTGGTCAAGGCCACCCGCCCGAAGGCGGATGACATGGCCGCCATCTGCGAGGACCTCATCAAGATGCTTGATGCGGCCGGCAATACGTTGCGCCGTCACCGTTACCCATCTGCTGCCGACAGCAAAAAGCTGGCCACGTTGCTGCGTGCGGTGGCGGATCAATTCGATGTACAGGACTGATCTGATCTATGACTGATACCACCGAAACCATCGTGACACCGGACCCTCACGCCATCGCGCGCGCCGTGCTGCTCGAAGTGGCCGACGAGAGCGATCAGGTGGGGGATTTCGTTACCTCATATGATCTTGAGGATCACGTCACTGACTTCCGCTTCGCCGCGAATATCCGTGGCTACGAAGGATGGCAATGGTCGGTGACGCTGTATCACGACGAGGAGATCGACTCCTGGACCGTCAACGAATCCTCCTTGATCTCCACTGAGGACGCGTTGATGCCGCCCAAGTGGATTCCTTGGAAGGATCGCCTTGAGCCCACGGATCTGGCTCCCACCGATTCGATCGGTACCGATCCGGATGACGAGCGCATCGAGGAAGGCGAAGTCGAGGAATCCTCGCTGCAGGATGTCAACGACGCCGTCGAGACCTTCCGACTGACCCGCCGTCACGTGCTGACCTCGCTGGGCCGCGCGCAGGCTGCCAAGCGCTGGTATGAAGGTCCGCGAGGCCCCAAAGCGTTGAGCACCAAAACCGCCGAAGGCAACCTGTGCTCCACCTGTGGTTTCTTCGTGCCGCTCGCGGGCGAGCTCGACCGTATGTTCGGCGTGTGCGCCAACAAGTGGAGTCCGGATGACGGCCGCGTGGTTTCCTTGGACCACGGCTGCGGCGAGCATTCCGAAATCGAACCTCCCGAGCCAAGCCAGCTGTGGGTGCAGTCCAAGCCTGCTTTCGACGATCTGCATATCGACGTGGTGGCCAACCGTCCGCGCAAGCAGGAGCCGGCTGCCCAGGACGAGGCCGAAGGCGAAACCGACAAGACAGGCGAGCCTGCCGGTGATGATATCGAAGCACAGAAGACTGTTGACGGGAACGCCGTCGATACTGAGCCCGCTGAGGAGGCGGCAGGCGACGGGACCTCGCAATCCCAGTCTGCCGGTGATGAGTCCGTTGCACAGAACGTATCTGATTCCGTTGTGGATGTTGATGCAGCTGATTCCAGCGACGATTCCAAGTCTGATGCTGACGACGAGGCCACCGAAGAGGATATCCTCAACAACACCGTTGCCGATGATGATGAGGATGATGAGATGGACGACGAAGAGGATAACGTTCGTCCTTCAGACGATGTGACTCCTGAACTCGAAACCGTCATCGATCTCATTGAGCAGCTGCGCCAGAACAGGGCGGACGAGGAATAAACTCCGAATTCCGCGAAAAGTAGATGGTGATGGGGTTGCAGGAATAAAGAATTCCTCCCTGCAAGCCCATCACCGAGGCGTGCGTTAGCACTCCATGCCGATTTTGGTGAATCAGTGCACCACGGTCACCGTGCATTCGGCGAAGTTCACGATCTGGCGGGACACCGATCCCAGGAAGTGCGCGTCCAGCCCGGACAGGCCACGCGAGCCGACCACCAGATGGCTGGCGTACCGCGAGGCCGCGATCAGACCTTTGGATGCGGGAATATGGAAGGCGTTTGTGCTGACCTTGACGCCATCGGGAATCCGGGCCTTGGCCATCAGCTCAGAGAGAATCTCCTCGGCGCGGCGCTGACCGACCTTCACCGGTGCCACGGCGTTCTCATAGCCCGGAATAACGCCCAAATCCTTGAGCTGCCAGCAGAACATCACATGCAGCGGCGCGTCGTGCAGTCGTGCTTCTTCCAGTGCGAAATCGAACGCACGGCGGGAAGTCTCGGAACCATCCACACCAACCACCACCGGGCGGCGAGCCTCCTCAACCACCGGCTGAGGCTGCGTGTAGTGAACGGGCTTGTCTCCCGGAGTCAGGGCGTTGGCAATGGCCTCGGTCACGGTCTCATCCTCGCTGCCGGCGATGCGCACCACGGTCACCGGCACTTCGGCGGCCTCGGCCAGCGAAGCGGACAGGGACCCCATGAACCAGCGGGCCATACGGCTCAGCGAGCGGCGGCCGACCACGATCTGCTGCGAATCATGGCCGATCTGCAGCAGGGCCGAAGTACCGGAGGCCTTCACCGAGGTGAGCTTCAGATTCGCCGGATCGAAGTCGATGCCTGCAGCGGCCTTGTCGACCCACACACGCAGCTCGTTGGCAATATCGTGGCGGACCTTGGCCCAGGCCTCGTCGCTGTCCGGTTCGGACCCCATATCCCAGGAATGCGTCCAGCCAAACACGGCGTTGACGCTCTGACCGGTTAACGAGGCCTCCTCAAGCGCCCACTTCAGCGCGGCAAAGGATTCATCGGAACCATCCACACCGACAACGATGTCGGGCTTGGTTGCAGCTTCACTCATTTCGAGCCTCCTTGTAATCGACTACGGGTGAATCTAGAACCAGCATATCGTTTTCTTCTCCTCTCACGGCGCAATTCGTGGAATCCGATGAATAAACGTCATCGTGAATCGGTAGAGTAAGACGGAATGTCAATTGAGGAAGGACAAGCATGTTCGAACGGTTTACCGACCGTGCACGGCGCGTGATCGTGTTGGCGCAGGAAGAGGCGAGGGCCCTTCAGCACAACTACATCGGCACCGAACACCTGCTGCTCGGCCTGATCCGCGAAGGTGAGGGTGTAGCCGCCAAGGCACTCGCCTCGAAGGGCGTGGAGCTGGATGCCACCCGCAAGCAGGTTGAAGAAATGATCGGCAAGGGCAACGCGGCTCCGAACGGGCACATCCCCTTTACTCCGCACGCCAAGCAGGTGTTGGAGTTTTCGCTGCGTGAAGCCCTGCAGCTGGGCCACAGCTACATCGGCACCGAGCACATCCTGCTCGGCCTGATTCGCGAAGGCGAAGGCGTGGGCACCCAGGTGCTCATCAAGATGGACGTCGATCTGGGCGAGTTGCGTAGCGCGACCATCGATATGATTCGCGGCAACTCCGGCACCGGCACCGGTGACGGCAAGGGCGACTTGGCCAACGCCGGCGGCGTGACGGACAAGCAGAACAAGTCCGGTTCCGCCATCCTCGATCAGTTCGGCCGCAACCTGACCGCCGAAGCCGCTGAAGGCAAGCTGGACCCGGTCATCGGCCGTACCAACGAGATTGAGCGCGTTATGGTCGTGCTTTCCCGCCGCACCAAGAACAACCCGGTGCTGATCGGCGAGCCCGGCGTGGGCAAGACCGCTGTGGTCGAAGGCTTGGCCCAGAAGATCCAAGCCGGCGACGTGCCGGAAACCCTGAAGGGCAAGCAGGTCTACTCGCTGGACCTCGGTTCCATGGTGGCCGGCTCCCGCTACCGTGGTGATTTCGAGGAGCGCCTGAAGAAGGTGCTGAAGGAAATCAAGACTCGTGGCGACATCGTGCTGTTCATCGACGAGATTCACACCATCGTGGGCGCCGGCTCGGCTGACGGCGCGCTGGGTGCCTCCGACATGTTGAAGCCGATGCTGGCCCGTGGCGAGCTCCAGACCATTGGTGCCACCACCACCGACGAGTACCGCAAGTACATCGAGAAGGACGCGGCTCTGGAACGCCGTTTCCAGCCGATTCAGGTGCACGAGCCGACCATCGCCGAGACCATCGAGATCCTGAAGGGCCTGCGTTCCCGTTACGAGAACCACCACCACGTGACCATCACCGATGGCGCGCTGCAGTCTGCCGCAGAGCTGTCCAGCCGGTACATCCAGGACCGTAACCTGCCTGACAAGGCCATCGACCTGATCGATGAGGCCGGTGCACGCCTGCGCATCAAGCGCCTGACCGCCCCGCCTGAGCTCAAGGAACTCGACGAGAAGATCGCCAAGATCGCCGCCGACAAGGACGAGGCCATCAAGGGCCAGGACTTCGAGAAGGCCGCCGAACTGCGCGACAAGCAGGAGAAGCTGGAAGCCGATCGCAAGCAGAAGGAAGACTCCTGGCGCGAAGGCGAGTCCGACGTCAAGATGGTCGTGGACGAGGACGTGATCGCCGAGGTCATCAGCTCCACCACCGGTATCCCGGTGTTCAAGCTGACTCAGGCCGAGTCCAAGAAACTGCTCAACATGGAAGCCGAACTGCACAAGCGCATCATCGGCCAGGACGAGGCGGTTTCCGCCCTGTCCCGCTCTATCCGCCGTACTCGCGTGGGTCTGAAGGACCCGAAGCGCCCGTCCGGTTCGTTCATCTTCGCCGGCCCCACCGGCGTCGGCAAGACCGAGCTGGCCAAGACGCTCGCCGAATTCCTGTTCGACGATGAGGACGCGCTGATTCGCGTGGATATGTCCGAGTTCTCCGAGAAGTACGCGGCTTCGCGACTCTTCGGTGCGCCTCCGGGATACGTCGGCTACGAGGAAGGCGGCGAGCTCACCGAAAAGGTGCGCCGCAAGCCGTTCTCCGTGGTGCTGTTCGACGAGATCGAAAAGGCTCATCCGGACATCTTCAACACGTTGCTGCAGGTGCTCGATGACGGCCACCTGACCGACGGTCAGGGCCGCAAGGTGGACTTTAAGAACACCATCATCATCCTGACCACCAACCTCGGTACGCGAGACATCGCCAAGGCCGCCAACACGGGCTTCAACCTAGGTGCCAACAACGAGTCCAGCTACCAGCGCATGAAGGACCAGGTCAGCTCCGAATTGAAGCAGCAGTTCCGCCCGGAGTTCCTGAACCGTCTGGACGACATCATCGTCTTCAAGCAGCTCACCGAGCCGCAGGTGCGCCAGATCGTGGATCTGGACGTCAAGCAGCTCAACGACCGCCTGTTCGACCGTCATATGTCGCTCGAACTCACCGACGCCGCCAAGGACCTGCTCGCGCAGAAGGGCTTCGACCCGCTGCTCGGTGCCCGTCCGCTGCGCCGCGTGATTCAGCGCGACATCGAGGACGCCATCTCCGAGAAGATCCTGATGGGCGATCTCGAAGACGGTCAGCGCGTGATTGTGGATGCGGAAGGCGAGGGTATCCTCGGCGAATTCACCTTCAAGGGTGAGGAGTTCGAGGAGCCGGCCGCCGCCGATAAGCCCGCCGAAGACGGTGCCGCCACTGATGGCGAGACTCCAGCCGACGCCACTCCGGCCACTGAGCCGGCCGAATCCGCTCCCGCCGATTCCGGTGACGCTCCGCAGGAGTAGTCCGTTTCGATAGCGTAGCTAGCGCATACCAGCAAAGCTCCCCTTGACAGGGGAGCTGTCAGCGAAGCTGACTGAGGGGTAGACCTGCGCACACATGATGTGCACGTTTGTGGTCTACCCCTCAGTTGCCTCTGGCGACAGCTCCCCTGTAAAGGGGAGCTACTGTTTGTGTCGGATTATTACAGCAGGGCGAGTCCGGTGTCGATGGTCTCCTCGCGGGTAAACAGCGTGCGGCCGGCGCGCACCGAACGCAATACCGAGCAGCGCTCATACACGGCGTTGAACACGCTATCGGCGTCCAGCACAATGAAGTTTGCTGGCTTGCCCGTTTCCAAGCCGTACATATCGCGCAGGCCCAACGTAGTGGCACCGTTGACGGTCAGGAACTTCAACGCATCGTCGATTTCTTCAAAGCTCATCATCTGTGCCAAATGCAGCACATAATCAAGAATGAGCATCATATTGCCATTGCCCAACGGGTACCACGGGTCCTGCATTGAATCCTAGCCCAATGACACATTGACACCCGCCTCAGTGAGCTCCTTGACTCGCGTGATGCCACGGCGCTTGGGGAAGGTATCCTGACGGCCCTGCAAATACAGGTTCTCGGTGGGGGCGCAGGCGAAGTTGATATGCGCCGCCTTAAGCAGCTTGGTCAGGTGGAAGAAGTAGGCGTTGTCCGCCGATCCCAGCGAACAGGTGTGGCTGGCGGTGACCTTCGGGCCAATGCCAGCCTTATATGCCAGCGCCGAAAGCAGCTCCACGTAACGGGAATTCGGATCATCCGTCTCATCGCAATGCACGTCGATGAGCTTGTCGTATTTCGAAGCCAACTCAACTACCGTGTGCATGGAATGCTCGCCAAACTCACGGCACTGTTCGAAATGGGGGATGCCGCCCACGCAGTCGGCACCCATCTTGAGTCCTTCCTCCACCAGCTCGGCACCCGATTCGCCATGCGGGCCCTCGTAGGAGTACATGCCCTCCTGCGGGAAGCTGACGATCTGGAGAGTGACCGTATCCTTCAATTCCTCCTTAAGCTCCAGCAGCGCCTTTAACGAGGTCAGGTTCGGGTCGGTCACATCGGCATGGGATCGAATGAGCTGCACGCCATGCAGCATTTCTTTCTTAATGCCGATTTTCGCGCGCTGCTTGATCTCGTCGACCGTCAAGTCGGACTTGGTCTCACTCCATCGCTGGATGCCCTCAAACAAGGTTCCGCTTTCATTCACCGCACCGGGCTTGCGGGCCGTGAATACGTAATCAAGGTGCAGATGCGTATCGCAGAACGGTGGGCAGACAAGTTTGCCGCCCAGATCGACCACCTCAATGGCCGCCAGATCACCACCCTGAGCCTCATATTGTTGCGCGAGTCCGGGGCCGAATGCGGTGAACACACCATCCGTGACGAGAATGTCCTGCAATGGCAGGGTGCTTGCAGCCGTGCTTCCGGGTTCTCCGGTGGCGATATGTGCGTTGGTGAACAGTGTGGTAGTCATCGTCGCTCCTTCAACTGGTGTGTTGCCGAACGGTTACGTGAACCGACTGCCCGCGTAACCAACTGAGGTTATTGTCAACAGCACGCTTTGCGGTGAGGTTAACCGGAACGACCGGTGTTCCGCGGGGGAATGGACAGATTGTATGACTGTATCGATTCGCAGTGTGCTTCATAACACGCAGTTCAAACGAGCCGATCCTGTGGTGGAGGTCGAAGGCAAAGACCTCGATACGCCAGTGCGATGGGTGTTCACCAACGAGCGAGAGGATGTCTCCAGCTTCCTTTCGGGCGGTGAGATGCTGATTATCGAGGGCAACGCTCTGCTCGCCGCCGATTGGCACGGCACGCTAGGACAATATGTAGCAAGCCTGGCACAGGCTGGTGTCGCCGCTCTGGTGGTCGAACTGGTGGAGGGTGTGGTGCGGATGCCGGACGAACTGGTGTCTGCGGCCAGGCTGCATGGGTTGACGTTGATTGGTTTGAAATCTCGCGTACCTTTTGTCGACATCTGTCAGAGCGTCAATACCGCTATCGTGCACGAACAGATGCACTTGCAATTGGAGGTGGACACAATGTCCACTTCATTACGTGAGGGATTGTCCCGTACCGGCAATATCGAGGCTGTGGCCGAAACCATTGCGTCGCTGTTCGGCGAAAGTGTCGCTATTTTCGATGGTGACGGTCTGTTGGCCGCTCGAGCGGGTCGTGCGTTCGATGCCGGCAACGAATCGAGCGCCGTCATCGCCCTTGAAAGTCGCTCCCGGCCGGTGGGAGCATTGGAGATCACGCAACGCACCATGACTTCCGACGCCACGATGCGTCGGGCCATCGCCACCATCGTGTCTCCGGTGGCCGCCCTTTATATTGACGGCGGTGCGCGCATGGGCATGATGCATCATCTGAGTATGGGTCCGGCCGACGGCGTGCACGTCAATACATTTGAGGCGCAGGAAGCGCATGCGATGCTCGAAGCGCTGGGTTTTGCCGGATCATGCATCTATATGCCATTCGCTTTTCGGTTCAGATCGGTGGTGGAAGGCATCAACCATGTATCGACGATGGTCGAACGGTTCGAAGAACTGTCGGGATGCGCCGTCTCCTGCATGCTGGAAGGTGATTTGATGGTCGGATGGTGCTCCACCACCGATTCCTCAGACGGTGCGGCCGCATTCGGACGCCATTGCATGGATGCGCTTGCCGTACTGGAAGGCGACGGTATATACGTGGTGCATGGCCGAGTGGCATTGGACACGGTGACGCTGGTCGACGGGTCCGCGGTATTGCGTGACATCGCCAATCATGAACCGGCATACGGGCGAGTCGTAAGTACCATGTCCGCACTCGTCGACCGTTTCGTCGCATCCTCTGATATGGACAAGGCGATGCGCATGCTCGTGGTGCAGACCATCGGATTCGAGGTCGCCGCCTCCCCGCTGTTGCTGGACACACTGTGCGCCTGCTTCGACAACCTCGACAGCAAAACCGGCGCGTGCGAGCAATTGGGCATCAGACGGCAAACCCTGTACAACCGACTGGACAAAGTGACACAAATGGTCGGCGTCGACTATAACGACAAACCGAACTGGTCGATGCTGCTATTCGCCGCCAAACTCACGAAATCATGGCAAGAACAGCATGGTGAATAATACGGCAGTGCCACTGGGCAACCTGTCCACTTCTACGCCGAACTGGTTAATCGACGATTCACGTTTCAGCAAATACTCAAGGGCATAGTCGAGGCTATCGCGGCGCTGGTCGACCTGCTGCGAAACGGATTCCCACTTGAATCTCATTCAGTCACACGAACAGCACATCCTTGAAAGGACGGTGACATCATGAGTTCCGCAACGATTACTACATCTGCACGACTGATGAATTCCACCCCGCAAACTGAAGAACAGGCCATGGTCAGAAAAGTCGCGGTATCTTCCTTCCTCGGCAACTTCATCGAGTGGTTCGACTACGCCTCCTATTCGTACTTCGCCACCACTATCGCCCTGGTGTTCTTCCCAACCGACAATCACACCGTCGCCATGCTGCAGACCTTCGGCGTGTTCGCGCTATCCTTCATCCTGCGTCCAATCGGCGCACTGTTCTGGGGTAGCTATGGAGATAAGAAAGGCCGTAAAGCCGCACTGGCCCACTCGATTATGTTCATGTCCGGTGCGAGCTTCCTGATCGGCTGCCTGCCGTCTTACTCGGTGATTGGCGTTGGCGCGCCGATTCTGCTTCTACTGCTGCGCATGGTGCAGGGCTTCTCCGCCTCCGGTGAATATGCCGGTGCGGCCACGTTCCTCGGCGAATATGCGCCCACTTCAAAGCGCGGCATCTACTGCTCGCTGATTCCGGCTTCCACCGCTATCGGTCTGCTCGCCGGTTCTACTCTGGCCACGCTGATGACCGCCAACATGAACTCTAGCGCGATGGTCGGTTGGGGATGGCGTGTGCCGTTCCTGCTGGCCGGCCCGCTCGGTCTGATTGTGCTGTACATCCGCGCCAAGCTCGCTGATTCCCCCGTCTACCAGTCGATGAACGATGCGCTTGAGTCCAAGGGCGCCGCCTCCGCCGACGGTCAAATCGCTGCCAAGAGCGGCATGTTCGCCCCGCTCGCCGAGTTGTTCCACAACCATCTCAAGGCTCTGATCATCAGCTTCGGAGCCTGCGTGCTGAACGCGGTCGGCTTCTACACCGTGCTCACCTACCTGCCGACCTATCTGTCTGACACCGTCGGCATGGACGCCCCCCCCAGTCCGGCACCATCACCACCATCTGCCTGGTCGCCTACGTGTTCATGGTGTTCGGCATGGGCCACATCTCCGACAAATTCGGCCGCAAGAAGGTGCTCATCGGCGCTTGCGTGGCGTTCATCGTCCTCACCGTTCCTGCCTTCCTCATCCTCAACACCTCCCAGTTCTGGCCCGTGCTGCTGGTTGAGCTGGCAATGTGCGCCACCCTGACCGCCAACGACGGTACCCTGTCCAGCTACCTGACCGAGACGTTCCCCACCTCCGTGCGCTTCACCGGATTCGCGTTCAGCTTCAATCTGGCCAACGCCATCTTCGGTGGTACGGCCTCGTTCATCGCCACTGGCCTGATTGCCCTGACCGGTTCGTCCATCGCCCCGGCCTGGTACATGGTGGGCGTTGCGGCCATCGCCTTGGTCGCGATGATCCTCTCCCACGAAAACACCGACAAGGATCTGAATCACATCTGATCTCCTCAGCTCCGGCTCCTTCCCCGAGGGAGCCGGGCGTATTCATCGACCATCCAATCCACCACCAACCTAAAGGAGTACTGCAATGGGTAGCAACCGCCGTATGGACCACATGACCTGGCCGGAATTCAAGGAGGCGAAGACTCGTCCCGTCATCGTGCCGATCGGTTCGACCGAACAGCACGGCCAGCATCTGCCCATCGGCACCGACGCGGTACTCGCCACGCGGGTCGCCGAAGATCTGGCGGAACGCATCGACGGCACCGTGCTGCCCACCCTGAGCTACGGATACAAGTCCAAGCCGCTCTCCGGTGGCGGGCCGCTGTTCCCGGGCACTATCGACATGAACGGCGTGACAGTGATCAACCAAATGCACGACGTGCTGAGCGAACTCATCGCCGATGGCTTCACCAAGATCGTCGTCATGAACGCGCATTTTGAAAACGAGGCGTTCATCGTCGAGGCCATCGATCTGGTCACCCGCGAAACCGGGGGAGTGGCCACCATCGTGGAAACCAATTGGTGGGATCCAGTTCCGCAGTCGGTTATCGACAAGGTGTTCGATGGATTGGTGTTCCCCGGCTGGGCATTGGAGCATGCGGCCGTCACCGAAACTTCGTTGATGCTCCACTATGCGCCGGAACTGGTGCACATGGACCGTATGGTCGAGGAAGCCGGTGCCACGGCGAAATCCTATGTCCGCTACCCTGTGCGCCAAGGTGACGTTCCCGCTCACGGCGGACTCGCCAATCCGGCCGGCTCGAGCGCCGAACGCGGCCGTCTGATTGCCGAGGCGTGCGTGGATGCGGTAGCTGAGATCTGTGCCGAGGAATTTGGCGAGTAATCTCCTCTTGCTGACGCATTCGTAGTGACTCGGGTTGCAAAGGCCTGACCCTGATAGTACGGGGTCAGGCCTTTCCCATCCCAAGACGCCGCTAAGAATTCACCTGAGAGTCGCCTTTCTAGGCATGGCCGTTCAATCGACGATTCTAGCGTGACTGGTGTGAGCAGGAATATGAAGAACCGGCGGTGGGCCGGCAAGCGATCGGGGATCGCTTTTGGTGCAGTAGCGCTTATCCTTACGGCTCTGGTGGTTCCTTATGCTTGTGCGGGAACCACGGGAGCCGTTCCTTTTTCCGGCGATAATCCATCTTCCGGCACTCGTACGGTGACCATCGCCGACATCACTGATTTTCACGGGCATATCGAACGTGGTGCGGACAACGCCACCGCCTTCACCGTGGCCGACAGCCATAATCCCGGCAATATGATTCCGGTATCGACCGGCGATTTGGTGGGAGGCTCCCCGTATGAGTCGGCGGTGGAGAAGGACCAACCCACGCTGGATATGGCCAAAGCGTGGGGATTGACGATTTCGGCGATAGGCAACCATGAGTTCGACCGCGGTGTCGCCGATTTCAACAATCGTATCGCTGATCCCAGCAACGGCATCGACTGGCTGTGCGCCAACGCGTCTGCCGCCAATAAGTCGCCTGACGGACTGCTGAGCCACGTACGTGACTCTACGATTCGAACGGTGAACGGCAAGCGGATCGGTTTCGTGGGCGCCCTTACTGATGCGCTCGGCTCGGTGGCCACTCCGCAGATCACTCGTGATGCCGATCTTGACGAACGGGCGGTGGACGCGATCAATCGTGTGGCCCGTGAACTCAAGCGCTCCGGAAAGGTGGATGCGGTGGTGGCCTTGCTGCATGCCGATGCTTCAGCCGCCGCCGATATTGGGCGAGATGTTGATGTGGTATACACCGGTCACAGTCACGCGATCAAGCGTGGTACAACCGCGGGTGGCGCGCCTATTTACGAGGCGGGCAGCTTCGGGCGGAACATGGCCGTGCAGGATTTGATCATCACCGGTGCCGGGCGTCGCGCCACGGTGCGAGTGGCCGACGTTGACCTCGGCAATGGCACCAGCCATACGGCGGTTGACGGCGTGCTGGGCGTGGATGGGCTTAATGCGCATCCGGCGCAAGCCGCTTGGATGTCTGCCGGTGCTGAGGAGAACGATGAGGTATCGCGCGCGCAGCATATTTACCAGGCGTCGGCAACATATGCGAACCATACCGGCAGCGCGGTGATTGGCACCTTGGCCTCCGGCGTGAATTTCGACAAACAAGGTTCGGACAAGCACGGGAATACGGTCGGTGTGCTGGTGGCGGACGCGAACCGAGAGTCAATCATGAAGCATGTGTATGCCGGGAATCGCTTGCCGGTAATCGGATTTTCGAATAATGGCAGTCTGCGGACTCCACGGCTTGATATGAATGGCGATGGCAAAGTCACCGTGCGCGAGGTGGATAGTCTCATGGCCTTGCAGTTCAAGGCCGCGCATGAGACGCTCACCGGGCGCGATGTGAAGAGAGTGCTCGCCGAGCAATTTCGCCGTGACGATGGGCGACTGGAGCGGCGCTGGCTCGGCATCTCCTCGAACGTGACGTATCGGTATGCCGAATGCGGTACGGCTGGTGAGAGCGGCAATGCCGATGCCGGCGTTGATACTGATTCCGGCGCTGATACCAACGCTGACGCTGACGAGTGTGCTGCCGACGAACATGCGGCGGTTCGTATCGCGAACCTCGCCGTTGACGGCCGACCGATTGCGGACGATGACCTGGTGATTATCGCGTCCAATTCATATCTGCTTCAGGGCGGCGACAGTTACCCCGCCTTCCGTGCCGGAACCAATTACGGCGAGCTGGATATGCCATACAGCCAGCCGTTGCATGAATATCTGGCCGCACATCAAGGGCTCACGGCAGTTGTTGCAGTACCGGTAGGGACTCAGGCGTAAGACACCAATTGCTGGGTGACTGAGGAACTATGGGGTGAAGTTATGAGTATAGGGCAGGAGAAAACGGCATAAATATGACGACGCTCCCCTCGCTGAGGGGAGCTGTCGCCGTAGGCGACTGAGGGGAGCTTGCGGTATAACCGTAAACTCCCCTCAGTCAGCCTTGCTGCCAGCTCCCCTCTCTGAGGGGCACCTGGCGAGACCCTTACTTGATGGCGTTCAACCACTGCTCCTTGGTGGCCTTCTCGGCTTCGAGCTTGGCCTTCTTCTTCGGGTCGGATTCGGCCGCGATCTCGGCGTCGAGCTCGGCGAGCTGGGCGTTGAGCTGCTCCTCGAAGCTGGACTTGCGGGCGTCGGCCTCCGGATCGGTCTGCTTCCAAGCGGCATCCTCGATGGCCTTGATCTGCTTGTCAACGGCGTCGAGACGGTTCTCGATGCGGCGCATATCGTCACGCGGCACGTAACCGATCTGATCCCACTCTTCCTGAATCTTGGCCAGCTCCTGGCGGGCCTTCTTGGCCTCGGCGTCGGTCTTCACCGGCACCAGAGCCTCGGCCTTGACCAGCAGAGCCTCCTTGGCAGCCAGATTCTCCTTCTCGGAGGAGTTGATCTGATCGCGATCGGCCTGACGAGCGTTGAAGAAGGTGTCGGCGGCTTCGCGGAACTTGGCCCACAGCTCGTCGTCCTCGTTACGGCCAGCGCGGCCGGCCTTCTTCCAACGGTCCATCAGATCGTTGAACTTGCGGGAAGTCTCACCCCAAGCGGTGGAATCCTTGAGCTCATTGGCCTCGGCGATAATCGCTTCCTTGGCTTCCTTGGCGGCCGTGCGCTCGTTGTCGCGAGCCTGAGCCCACTTGCGGCGAGCCTGGTTGAAGGTGGTACGGGCGGCGGAGAAGCGCTTCCACAGCGCCTCGGCCTCCGGCTTGTCGATGCGCACGGTGGTGCGCTGGTGGTTCTGCCACTCGTCGAACAGGTTACGGAACTTGTCGGCGGTGGAGCGCCAGTTGGTGTTGTCGCCCAGAGAAGCGGCCAGTGCTTCAGCCTTCTCGACAATGGCGGTGCGCTCGGCAACGGCCTTGGCCTGGGCGGCCTTGCGTGCCTCGGCGATTTCGGTCTTCTTGGCCTCGCCGGCGGCCTTCAGCTCCTCGTACTGGGCCTTGAGTGCGGCAAGATCGCCCACGACGGCCGGCTCGGAGGTTTCTTCACCCAAGAGCTTCACGGATTCGTCGATTTCACGGGCCTTGATGTTCGGGGAAGCCAGACGGGTGGCCAACAGATCGAGCTTGGCCTTGAGATCCAGGAAACGACGGGCGTACAGTGCCAACGCCTCTTCCTTGGAGACATCCGGGAACTGGCCCACCTCGCGCTCGGCGTCGCCATCCTTGACGAAGACGGTGCCGTTGTCATCCACGCGGCCGAAGGCCTCGGCGGCCTTGACATCAGCCTCGGAATAGGCGGCG
>UMBE01012098.1_pt1 | contig 19460 bp, 25 predicted proteins | sample 1963881 | NCBI WGS metagenome assembly UMBE01 (sample SAMEA4835933, study PRJEB28245) | human gut metagenome | biome: gut microbiome; material: fecal sample | place: Denmark | collected 2008 | reverse complement strand
GAAGAAGACCACCCGCGCGGCAAAGATGGAAAGTTCGGCCAAGGCGGCGGGGATAATGAGAAAGATAGAAAAGCAGATGTTGAAGAAAAAATAAGTAAAATAAAAATTGATTTTACTAAAGATAATATTTTGCCTGAACTAAATGCCGGAGATTTAGAAGAACTTGGCGTTAAGAGCAAGCCGGTTTTACTAAAGAAAACCGTTATTGATCGTAATCTTTCACAACATCCTGATGTTGAAGTAGAAGATTATGAAATGATGATTGGCAAAGCATTGTATGATGCGGATGCTATTTTGCCCGGAAATGCCGAAAAACCTTACTATAATTTTATAGCAAGAGTTTCGGGAGAAAAAAATTCGGTTGTGTTATTAGAAGTAGCAGACAATAAAGATAATTTTGAAATAGTACATTTCCATTGGGCAAAGAACAAGCAGCGCCGTACTTTAGAAAAGAAAGCTGAAAGGATAAAAGAAAAAAGCTAGATTGGGAGGACGGCCAACCCCATTTAAGGGAATCCCTCCATCGTAATAGCTTTGTAAGCTACCCGGCAGGCGAGGCCGAATTTTCTGCAGTTCAATCTAGCTTTGATATATTTATATTACCACAAAAAATGGGAAAAGGCAATAAAACAATGTATAAAAATAAAAGCCGGTAATTCTAGGACTTTTGCAGAACTAAGCTGCAACCCTCGGAACAATACCGACTTTATGTATTTATAATACCCCAAAAAACGAAAAAAGGCAAGCGGATAATGCAAAAACAAAACGCACGGGCAAGAGCGGCGGGCGGGTTCAAGGTAATGGATGACATTGCCAAAAACAAGCACGCTGACGTATATTACCGCAAAGCGATTGAGGCGGAGACGGAAAAAATGCTCTCCGCCTTATTTGCGAGCCTGGAAGACGTCTACACCACCGTTCGTATGGAAAATGCCGTTCCTCAGGGGAAAAAGCCGACTGTGCGCAATGTGGAAAAGCTGATTGCTTGGTATAAAGGGGAATATCTCGGGCGCTTTTTGCGCAATGCCGAGAAGATTGTACAAAAATTTGTACGTCTTGTTAAGCGCGGTGCAAAATCTTCCCTTGCGCGGGTTATGCGCGAGATGTACGGCGACAGTTTTACCCTTAATTTTGACAGCAAAGAGATTGAAGAAACCATCCGGCTGATTATCCGCCGCAATGTCGGGTTAATTCAAAACACGACACTTCAGACCTTAAACAACGTTGAAAACATCGTTTATGACGGCATGACAACGGGACAGCGTTGGGAAACGATTGCCAGAGACCTTAAAACTCAGACCCACATTGCCAAAGACCGGATAAAGAGGATTGCCAGAGACCAGACGGCGAAAGCGAATGCGGCTTTTAACGAGCAAGCGCAGGCTGCGGCGGGAGTAAAGTTCTTTATGTGGTCAACCGCGCATGACGAACGTGTATCAACCGGCAAAGGCGGGCACAAACAGCTTGACGGCAAGATTTACAAATGGGGCGATTCCGAGCATTATCCGGTGATTGACGCCTACGGGCACCGTGGTCTTCCGGCAGAACGGCCGAACTGCCGCTGTATTGCGCGTTCAATTCTTGTTGCACCCGATTATGAGGCTAAGAGACTTTCTGACGGCTCATATGAAATAATCAAAGGCAGAATTTAATGGTACATCTTTTGACTTACACAACCCGTCTCAGCAATGAGAGCGGGCACCGACATATGGATGAAAACGGGTATCTCTTCGTCGACGAAAGTCCGATTTTACGGTCGGGCATACTTGAATATCTGGGCAAAGAGTTGATAGACGGCGGCAGTCCGGATGTTGACGGAGAAGAGATAGACCCGGACAAGATTTACAAAGTTTACATTTCTCCCATTGAGCTGGCCAAGGGGGCAGAGAGTTTCAAACTTCTGCCTCTGGTCAACGGGCATGAGTGGCTTGGCATGGACGGCGAAGACGCCAAAGGCCGGCAGGAAGGCTCAACGGGAGAGCGCGCGGAAATCAAGGGAGATAAGCTTTTTGTCCCCCTTAAATTTACCGGCGACGGAATTCTTGCCGACTTAAAAGACGGCAAAGAAGAGCTATCGGCGAGCTATACCAATAAATTGAGCAAATCGGATACTTCCGATTATGACTTTGTGGCTTCCGATATTAAGGGCAATCACATAGCCCTCGTGGAACGGGGTCGGTGTGGCTCCGATGTGAGAGTGTTAAATAACAAAATGGAGAAATCACAAATGAAGTCTAAAAACGAAATGAAACTCGTTATTGACGGCAAGGAGATTGACCTCGGCAAATTTTTCAAGCAGGAAGCCGGAGAAGAAGCCCACGAGGGCACTGGCGCAATCACTGAAAGCGATAACGATTCTGTCGACAAAAGAAAGCTGATTGATGAGGTCGGCGGCATTTTGAAGGGAAAAGTCGACGAGGAACTCTGGCGCACCGTTATCGGCAAGCTGGAAAAGCTGGCCTACGACGGATCGGAAACATCCGAAAGCGACAATGAAGACCCGGAAAAACCGGAAGAGCCGGCAATGGAAAACGAAGACGGCGAAGAGCTTAAAGCCTGTAAAGCGGCAAATTCCTTTGAAAAAATCTACACCAAGCTGTCAAACGCCTGGGCAAAAAAGGAAAAAGACAGAAACGCAGGCTTGAAGCGCGCTTACAACGCCGCGAGTGCGGTTATCGGCGAGTTTAATCCGTTCGGCTTAACCGAACGCGAAATGCTGGTCAAGGCTCTCAATCATCAGGGAATTGAAACTGATAAAGAGAGTGTTCCGGAACTGTATGCCATGCTTAAGGTTTGCAACTCGCAGACTAAAGTGGATAACGGCTTTGATTATGGTGCCATTGGTTCCGACGAAATTGAAATCAACATTTAAGAGGAAAAAGAAATGCAGAATCAAGTATATATCAATCAGGCCTTAGGTCAGCCGGGGACAATTTCCCGTCTTAATCCGATTGACAAGATTCCGGTTGTGGCTGAGGGCAGCGCAGTTGTTGCCGGCGGGTTTGTTTTTGAAGGCACGGATCCGGAAACTCAGGTTATCGGCTGCAGCGCAACCACGGCTTCCAAAACGGCGGCCGATATTGCCGGCGTTGCCGTGCTGGAAGGTTTTCAGCTGGCGCTCGGCAATGTTACCGGGATGACCATTAACGAAGGACACGAACTGGCAAAAGTCCGCAAAGGTTATGTGTATGTTGTATCAAATACGGCATCAACTCACGGGCAGAACGTTATCGTTAACCCGTCGACCGGCGTTATCGAAACCCAGAACATAACCTATACCACGACCGTTTCCGGAAGTTCTTTGGAAACCACAAGCGATATCAAATCCGGCTTTATCGATACCGGCTGGCTTGTGGAAACTGGGGGCGCTGCCGGTCAGGTTTGCGAAATCTATAAAATTTAATGAGGAAAACCATGAGTAAATATAAAGTCAACAACGGCGTGTCCATCAACCACGCCAGCAACCGAGATTTCTTAAAGGCGATGATGTCAAAAGGCATTATCGGCGTTGACAATGCCGCTGCCCCGGTCATCACCGCGCCCAACATCAACGCTCCCCTCGGTGCGCTTAACTACATTCGCCCACAGGCGATTGAGATTCTGACCGCGCCGCGTGTATCCGACGAGCTGGCTTCGCCGCAGAAAAACGGTACCTGGGGCGATGAATCGGTAACTATCAAGCTGAAAGAATATAAAGGTGCCACCCGTCCCGATGACGGACTGACCTCTGACGGTTTGCAGCAGAAGACGAACTATAAGCCGGAGCTTCGCGGTATCTATTACTATACCACGGGCTGGATGTCGAACGACAGACAGGAAGCTGCTTCCGGCGCTTTTGCGGAAAACTATCGGGCAGATCAGGCGGAGGGCGCCATGCGCACCATGGCGATTGACCGCAACAATTTCTTCTTCTCCGGTGTTTCCTACAAAGGTTTGACCGTTCCGGTCTACGGGCTTTTGAACGAACCGAACCTGCCGGCTTATGAAACCGTTCCCAACAACGCGGAAGGCAATTCGACCTACTGGCCTAATAAGGCTCCGGAAGAAATTGCCAACGATGTTGTGGCCGGTATCAATCAGCTTTATGTCCAGTCCAACGGTATTGTTCAGGATGAGCTGAAAAACGGCGAAATCATTTTGGCTGTTGCCACCGGTTCTCTCGGCAACCTTGACCGTACCAACACTTACGGTAAATCGGCGCGGGCAATGCTGAAGGAAACCTACGGCGACAAACTGAAAATTGTTGCCGTTCCGCAGTTCAACAATGCCGACAGCAATTCGGACGTCTTCTATATCATCTTCAACATGGGCGGCAGCATTGCAACGCTGCTGAACTCCTATGTTGAGATGGCAAAAGCTTATCCGATCTTCCAGAAGGACAGCGTTGTTTCGCAGAAGATCAGTGCGGCCACTTCCGGCTGTATTGTTCAGTATCCGTGGGCGGTTGTTCGTTACAACGGCATCGGAAAGACTGAAATTGCAGCTTAATTAAGGGAGGGCAAACCCCTCCCTTTCTTTTTGAGAGGAAAAAAATATGCCAACAATCGTAAAAAAAGGAACCAACTCTTCCGTATTTAAGTTGAGGAATGGTAAAAAAATCATTTTGGCCGTTTCTCCGGTTCTTAATATTATTTCTGATGATGACTTTTCTGCTTTAATGAAAGAGTACGGCAATTTTATCAACGAACGCCGTATTGACGATAAAAATCCGGGAGGTTGTTTTATTATTCATGACGAAAAAGCGGATGCAACGGCTCATGATGCGGAAATTGGAGAAGAAATCAAGGATAATTCGGCACCAGTTGAAATTGAAACCGAAATGAATTCGGATTTTTCCGCGATTGAAGTTTCAGATCCTGTTTTGGAAACGAAATCGGAAGAAGTATCTTCTGAAGATGCGGAAATCGGAGAAGAAATTAAAGATAATTCGGCACCAGTTGAAGCTGTATCAGCGGCGGAAGAGAACAAGGGTAAAAGAAAAGGCAAAGAGAAATGATAATCACCGTTGACAATGACACGTTTCGCAAATGGTTTCCTTATTTCAAAGATGCCGCTGACGAGAGCATACAGGCATCTTATGAGGGCGCAGGCAGTCTGATAGCGCTTGAAACCGGTGTTATCTGCCTGAGCGCAAAAAGCCAGATGCGTGGCGTGTATCTGGCAACGGCTCATTTGCTTTATCTTTCAATGAATCCGGACAAGGCGGCGTCGGCCAACCTGTCGAGTGCGTCTGAGGGCAGCGTTTCAGCGTCGTTTCAGCTTTATTCCGACCCGTGGCGGCGATATTTGAGCCTGTCGCCTTATGGGACAGAGTTTTTGGCGTTGTTGTCGACGGTTCAGCCGCCGTTGCCCGAAAAACCGATTAATGTTTTACCTTATTATAATTCGGTAGGTTTCAGATGATTAAAATAAAAACCGATTTCCGGGCTGTCAATCGTATGCTTTACGGCTTGAAAAAAGAGCTCGGTAAAGGCAAAAACGGTGCCAAAGCCGGTTATGTGAAGGGGCAGCCGAGGAAGCCGGGCGAGGGTGAAACATCCGCCCCGGCAACAATGGACGAAGTCGCGCTTTTTAACGAGTTTGGAGCCGTTGTCCATATCCCTGAGCATAAAAGGACGATCACAACTTATAAAGAAGTTAATAAAGCCAAAACTGGTTTTAACAAAGAAGGTAAATTTGTTAAAAAGGGAAGGTCAAATTTTGCCCAAACGTTTGAAGATGTAGTTATTCCTGCTCATACCGTGAATATCCCGCCGCGTCCGTTTTTGCGCAACGCGCAGAAAAAAGCGGCTCAAAGAGGCGCTGAGATTGTTCAGGCGGGTCTTAACGCCGGTTTGTCGATGGGCGCGATTATGAAGAACGTCGCTGAGGGTTTGCAAGATTTGATTGTTGAAAGTATTGAAGACAACATCCCACCGGAAAATGCCGAATCGACCAAAGCCAAAAAAGGCAGTTCGCATACGCTGATCGACACCGGTCAGCTGCGTGCGTCAGTTCGGGCGGCAAGCGTTGTCGACGGCAAAGAAAAGATGTTGGGAGAAAATTAAAAATGTCCTTAAACCTGCACAACATTGTCGGCGAGGCGTTGACGGTCGTCAACGACTGGCAGGATTTGGTGTTTACCAAAACCACGGTTGAGTGGCTGCCGTCTTCGCGTGAACCGGTCAAAACGCAAACCAAAATGACGGCGCGCGGCAAAATTCAGCCGGCAAGTCTTCAGGAGCTGCGGGAAACCGGTTTTAATTTGCAGGAATACCAGTATTTCAAAGTCTTTATTACCGGCGATCCGACGCAGCTGGACAGGCTCCGGCAGTTCGGTTCTGATACCTTCACTTGCGGAGGTTATACCTATCAAATTGTTGCCAAAGAGGCATGGGACGATGCCGGCTGGCGTGAGGCTTACGCTTACCGGGTGGATTATGAGGGAGAAAATGACGGAAACGCAAGTTTATGATTATCTGCAAAGCCTGATGCCAAGTATACAGTTCGTCAATCCTTATACGGATTCCGTACCGCTGCCAAAAAAAGGCGATTTCGCCACTTTTAATATCTTAAGTGTTGAGGACAGAGGCTGGAGCCAAGACCGGCAGACGGGATACGACGCAGAAACGGGGACGGTCGGGGTTGCTTGGGACGTGCAGCGGATTTACCGGGTGCAGATTGACTTTTACGGGGAAAACGCTTTTGACAATGCCACTGTGTTCAAACAGACGCTTCAGGTCAATCTGGCGCAGAAACACGGGCCGGCGGACTTAAAACAGCTTTCTCCCATCCGCAATCTAAGCTTTTTACAGGAAAACAAACAATGGCTCAGGCGCTATAATTTTGACGCCGAGGTCTTTATCGTCGATACGGTGGAGCAGACTTCGCCGGTTATTGAAACCGCCACGGTCAAAATCGTAAACCGCGGCAATAACGCTTAAAACAAGAGGATAAAAGAATGAGTTTACCTTTTTATAAATTTGTGCCGATTACCGGCTCGGTTGTCGCCCCGGCGTTTACGACCGAAAAAAAACACGCCCTTTTGGCAACGACCAATCCGCTGATTTCAAGCGGCGACAAATATTTGGTCTATTCCGGCATGTCGGCATTGACCAATTTTGCGGCAGATCTGGGTGCGGCGGGCGCAGATTATCAGTTTGCGCAAAAGTATTTCGGCTTTCTATCAAAATCCGGTTACGGCGTTCAAAAACTTCTGGTTGCCCGCTGGTATAAAGAAGCGGCGGCGGCTTTTGTTAAAGGTTCCAAGCCCGAACCGGTGGCAACCTTAAAAGCCGTCAGCAACGGCTCTTTCGGTATTACACTTGACAATCAGCAGTTTGAGGTAGTTGTCGATTTCAGTTCAATCACCAGCTATTCTGATGCCGCTACTGTCATTCAGACCGCTATTCGGACCAATTCCGGCGGCGGCGAGGCCTATACGGCGGCAACTGTTGACTACAACACAACGGTCAATGCCTTTGTTATCAATTCCGGTTCAACCGGACAACAGTCGAGCGTCGGAACGGTAACGGCCGGAACAACCGGCACGGACGTCAGCGCGATGCTGGGGCTTTCCGATGCGGTATTGTCGCAAGGAGCCAATGCTGAAACCTACGCCGAATTTTGCGACCGTATGCTTCAGGCCAACAGCGGGGCTTTTTCCATTACCACCAACGAGGAACTGGACGAAGACAGTATCACCGCCGCGGTTGCGTGGCTGCAGGGCGTCTTGGGCGGAGAACAGACGATTTATACGCTGAACCGTCTTGTTTTCAACATTTCCGATCTGGAAACGTCCAAAGCGCTGCAATCTTCTCTTTCGGCGTTGTCCTATACCGGCTATGTTGTTTGTTACGATCCTAACAATGAGCTTGTACACGCGCTTGACTGCGCCATTTGCGCCGCGATTGATTTTAATGTGGCAAACGGGGCGATCAACTTCAATTTCCAGCCGGCAACCGGTTATACGCCGATTACGACACTCGGCACCGTTGTAGATTATCAGCAGGGTAAAACCAACATGAGCCTTGCCGAAGAACTGGACAGCCTTTGCATTTCCTATGTCTATTCGGTTGGCTTTGGCGAGCAAGAACAGGTTCTTTACGGTATGGGTTTGATGCAGGGCAGCTTCGGCACGGAAGACGTACAGGTCAATGAAAGCTGGCTTGAAAACGACCTGCAAACCCGTATCATGAACGGCTTTATCAGCCTTGAAAAGCTTAAACTGCAGGGAACGGATGCCCGCGACTTCATGGCCTCGATCATTGCGCCGTCTTTTGAGCAGGGGCAGACAAACGGGGCTATTGCCTATAACGGAACGTTGAGCGATACCGACCGTAACAGCATTGTTACGGCAACCGGCAATCCGGCGGCGGCAGATTCCGTTGCGGACAACGGTTATTATTACCAGATTCAGGAACTGACAGCGGAAGACATTGCCGCGCACCGGGGTCGCATTCTGGTCTGCTATCTCTGCGGCGGGGTGGTTAACAAAGTGGTAATTACCAATAGAATTTACGGAGCTTAAGAACATGACAGATATTTCAACCAACAAAGTCGGTTTTAAGAACTTAACTTATACCTTAACCGCGCTGCCTTTGGTTCCTTATATCAAACTTGAGGGGTTCGGTGCGGAAGGCGTACAGTGGGAACGTCCGCAGCCGGCGGTCGCCCGTCTGGGAGCGGATGCCAAAGGCGTCGTCAACCAAAAGGCGGTGATGTATGTTTGCACCATATCTCTGCTGCCGACGTCAAACTCAAGGCTGGCGCTTGACAACCTGATCAATTTGACAACTCCCAAGTACGGCAAGGATTTGTCCGATTATACGGTAGTTATGACGGTAACCAACAACACCACAGGAACCAAAACGGTCTATACCGGCGGCACCATCACCGAGGTGGACGGCGGCGACAACGCCAATTTGGACGACGGCCAGCAGGACAAAACTTATCAGTTCACCTTCTTTGACCGGGTAATTATGCCGGCCTAGGAAAAAGGAGTTGCCAAGCAATCCTTGACAACTCCCTTGTTCTCGTCTATCGTTTAACAGACAAGAAGATGCGGATCTTCCGAATGATAATAATAAATTTTATTATCATGACTTTCCTTTCAGCCCTTACGGGCGGTTGGAAAGGGGAAAACCCAAAACCTATTGACATTTTATGTAAAATAGGTTACCTTTAACTCATGAAGTGGTTAAAGGTGGGTTTAACCCCTTTCTGAGTTAATAAAACATCCAGTGCTGCAACACTGGATGTTTTTCTTATATAATAAACATTTTTTACAGTCAAGCTCTGCCGGCAATCGTCGGCGGGGCTTTTTTTGTCGGAGTTTTCAATGGAAACAATAAAAAAAATAACTATCAAAGATTTGGACGGGCAAAAGCTGACGTTTTCCGTCCGCCTTTTTGACGCGCTTGACGGTATTGATTTTGTCGACCGCTATGTCAGTTCCAAAGATAAATCAATCAAACCTTTTTTGGCAGATCTGCTTCCGTTGGCGACGCTTTTGGATGCGAGCGGGCAAACCGCTGTTGACACGATGAGCCTGGAAAAAGTCAACACTTATTTCCAAAATCCGTTGGCGGTTATCGAACTGGGGCTTGCCATTTTGGAGCATCAAAAGGTTTTTATGAGAGAATCCGAAGTCTTCCGGCCGTTTCTCGCCATTCTCGAAAAGAAGTCGGCTTTTCCGATTTCGGATTCTCAAATTGCATAGGGAATATCTTAAAACCGGAAGTTTCAATAACCGAGTTAAAACAGATGGACTTGGGCGACCTGTATCTTGCCAATCTGGCCGCTTATGTCCGCGCACAAAACGAAATTGTAGCCTGTAACCGGGCAAAGGATAAAGCAAAATGATTGTCATTTCCATCAACACGGCCGCGTGTCTGATCAAAATTGACACGTGCTTTGCCACATTCAACGAATGGAAAGAGGAAAACCACCCGCGTGACGGAGAGGGCAAGTTTGCATCAACCGGGGGCGGCAAAGCGAGCAAGAAAGAAGTTGCAAAAGTTGTCAAAAAAGGTAAAATTAAAAAAATACCCCGTCAGGGGATAAATCTTTCAAAACAAGAGTATGGCCTTTTACATCATTCTTTGAACGAATATGTATCTAATCATCAAGAAAAAATAGGGTCAATTATTACTTGGGAAGCGGATAATTATCTTTATACTGTTTTAATAGAGGACTATAATGAATACGTTCCACTTTTTAAAAAGGAAATTGATTGAATGATAAGCGAGAAATTAAAGAAGCAACTTCAAGAGGTTCACGCAAGAGAACAGGATTCTTTTCACACGGAAGAGCAATTTATTCGAGCTGTTTTTGCTGGTTGTGATACGGATGAAAAAAAACAAAAACTGTCCGGTATATTGGAAAAATGGGAGCTAACCGACAGTGATGTTTTGCTGGCCTCTTTGGATATATCCGAAGGTCTAGAACCAGAGATTGAAGAAGTTTCTTGATTTTTGTGAAAAATATGTATATTTTTTATATGAAAGGTTGTTAACACTTTATTAACATTTGGTTGATTTTTTTTGTTTTTTATGTATAATATACATAAAAAAGAGGTTTTTATATGGGAATATCCTTTACAGTTAATCAGGAAAAAGTTCTTGAAGCTATAGTATATATAGCGTCTAAGAAACCCGGTATTGATATATATCATACCGTAAAAACGATGTTTTATGCAGATAAGTTACATCTGAATCGTTATGCGCGCCCTGTTTTAGGTGATATATATATAAAAATGGAAAATGGACCAGTTCCTTCTTTTGTTAGAGATGTAATCACTTTCAGCAGTTTTTTGCCGGAAGGTTTCCGTCAAAAAGCAGAACAAGCATTTTCAACATCAGGAAAAATAAAAAAAATAACTGTAAAGCGTAGTCCTGAATTAAAAGAATTTTCTGAAACAGATATAGAATGCTTAAATGAAGCTTTAGATCTTTGCAAAGATAAGACATTTGAAGAATTAAAAGAGCTTACGCATAAAGAAACGGCATGGATAAAGGCAAGTATGAGCGGTGCATTAGATTATAGCTTGTTAGTTGATGTTGATAATCCGTATCATGATGATATAATTTGCGATTTGGTTGAAAACGGAAAATTTATGGTTATATAAAATGTCTTTAAAAGATGGATGTTTATATTTTATTCCAGACTGTAGTGTTTCATTCCCCGTAAAAAACAAATATGCAATCTGTATTTCTCATGAATATAATTTGTGGTATTTGGTTAACTCTTGTGATGAAAAACGCCCTTATAGTCATGAGTTATCTGATGTAGTATACATAGAACCAATACATTTTAAATCCCTTTACCATCGTTCCTATATCAATATAAAAAATATTAGATTGCTTTCTGAGGGCGATATTAGCAAAGCGTCAGAATGTGGTGTTATGTCAAATGATTTGTGGTTAAAAATTATGTCGTCTGTTCAAAATAGCCGTTCCTTGCAAAGAAAATATAAAGAACAAATGAAAAACATAAAAAAGTATAAATAAAGTTCAAAGCCCCCGCTTGGGGGCTTTTTTAATGGAAAAATAAAATGAGTATGTTTTCTGATGCCGTAATCAACTTTTGGCTGAACACCGGGGACGCCAAAAAACAGCTTGACGGGTTGCAGGGGGCTTTTGCCAAAACCGCGGACAAGATACAGAACAATTTTATTGCCAAGCTGGGCGGGCTGGCTCTGGGCGGCGTCGGCATCAAAGGTTTGACCAATGTTTATGACGAGGCGTTAAAAATACAAAATCTGGCCGAGAGCTGGAATTTGCCGGTTGAAAAGGTAAGCGCTTTTACCAATGCTTTTTCGCTTTTGGGCGGCAGTACGGACGATGCTCTTGGTGCGATTGATAAGCTGCAAAATCTGTCCAACCAGTTGAAGTTTGATTCTTCTGGGGCGTTGCGTGAGCTTTCCGCCGTCATCGGTACCAATTTGTTTAACAAAGATTATCAGGGAGCTATTGACGCTCTCAGGCAGAATTTCGGCGCCCTTAATACCGATGCGCAGAAAAAAGTGGTCGACATGCTGGGCATTGATAACCTGCCGTTTATGCGGATGTTGAAACTGACGGATGCCGAATATGCCGAAATCAACAAAAAAGCGCAGGAGTTCGGCGTTTTGACGGAGAAAGCATCCGAAGCCCTCAGGGGCATGGAAATCTCCCTTGCCACTATCAGTCAGGCTTTTCAGGCGATTGCTTATCCGGTTTTGGAAAAGCTGGCGCCGGTTTTGGATAAAATCAGCGCCGGGATGGAGCGTGTCGCCTTTCTTTCACCGGAGGTTAAAACCGGCATTGTCGGCATTTTGGGTGCGGTAACGCTGCTTTCGCCGGCCTTAAAAACCGCGGGCTTTTTGTTCGGTTCGGTTTTCTCGTTTTCAACGGTGGGCATTACGGCCGCCGCCGGTGCGGCTTATCTCCTGTGGCAAAACTGGGATAAGGTCAGTCAGGCTTTTAAGGATTATCTGGCGGAAAGCCCGCGGCTGCAGCAATTTATTGCCGGAACAAAGGAGCTTTTCAGCGATCTGGCCGGAGTTATCAAAGACTTATATGACTGGGTGGTTGAAAACTTTGATGTTTTTATCGAATTTTTCAAAGGCGCCGGGGAGATTTACGAAAAAATAATCGGAGGAATTAACGATGGTGGGGCTTGGCTTGGCGACAAGTTCGCAGATCTTATGGGGTGGGGCAAACGTTCCGGACCGATAGAGTATATTCCGCAGTTAAACGCCCCCAACTATCAGCCGAGTTTGGCGCAAACAAGGATAAACAATGCCGCGACCAACGACAACAGCCGCAACAGTACAGTCAATGTCGGTTCGGTTATTTTTGCCGAATGTTTCCAATCCGCGGCAGTTTGCGCGGGAAATGGAGCGGATGGGGAACCGCGGGTTGCCGTCGGTGGCGCAGAATAACGCCGGAGGAGTGATGTTATAATGGAACTCAACTTTTTAAGCAGCATTACCGATAAGCTGGCCAAATCGACCTACAGCATCTATGGAACAGACGAGAAGGGCGACCGCAAGATTTATCTGGAGTTTGACTCGATTTTGGAATGTTCCTACAATGGTTCGTCCACGGTTACGCAGTATCCGGCGGAATCGGGGATAAATGTAACCGATTACAAATATTCAAACCCCGATCAGATCACCTTAAAAGGCATTATATCCAAAAACGGCACCGTCGGCCTCGGGGCGCTTGATATCAACTATTCCATTTTCGGGCAGGACAAAGTCAGTCTGATTGAAACCACCCGCCAGCAGCTGAACGAACTATGCCGGCAAATGAGGAGAGTAAACATCCAGACCCGCAATTCCGGTTTGCGGACAAGTTTTACCTTGTCCAGCTTTGAAATCACGGAAACGCCGGACAATTATAATCTTCTGGAAGCGGACATGACTTTTGACGAGGTTCTTTTGTTCGGCACGGACGGAAAACTCAACCGCAGCGCCTCTGACAAAGACACGCAGGATGGCGGTATTGTCCAGACTTTGGTAACAGATATAAAAGCATGGTGGAACTCATGACAAGAACGGCAATCAACCTGATAAACGAGCCGAACAGCAAAGTTTCGGCCAACATTACCGACGCGGCGGGGGAAATCCATACGGTCAATGTGGCGCTCCGCACCATGGCGGACGGTTCTCTGATTATGGATTTAACGATTGACGGCGAAGTGCAGTTTTACGGTCGCCGCTGTATCAACCGGATGCCGTTGATGCTCTCGCAGGTCATCTCCGGCAATTTTTATTTCTATGACCTCTACGGCAACAGCGATCCCGAATATTCGGGATTCAACAGCCGTTATCAACTGATTTATGACACGGATTTCAATTTGCAATGAACTGGCGGACAAGGAAATTAACAGCGAGTTTGTATTATGACGGTGTTTTGAAAAACATACTCACGGAAGAACTCGCCTTTACTTTCAATACTTCTGAGGCGGTAAGCGGGGCCTTGAACGAGGCAAACGTTGTCATCAGCGGGCTAAAGCCGGACACCATGTTCAGCCTGGCGACGTCGAATACGCAATGGGTTAAAAACTGGGTGCAGAACCGTCTGGTGATTGAGGCCGGTTATGAAGGAAACAAAGGCGTTGTTTTTGACGGCACGATAATGGAAGCCAAGCCGGATTTGAGCAAAGCTGATTATTCGGTCACCTTAAAAGCGATGTCGATGTTTTCCGAGCTGACAAAGGTTAAAAGCTATACCTATGCCGGCGACGTCCCGGTCAACACGATAGCGCGGAAACTGGGAGCGGATTTGGGGCGTGTCCTCGTTTCCGACATTGAAGACTCCGTGACCGTGAATAATTTTACTTTGCGCGATCAAAATGCGGTCATGGGGCTGCGCGCTTTGTCGCAGGCAACCGGATTTGATATTTTTGAAAGCAAAGGGCGGTTGTATGTCAAAAAGCGGGGCGAGGGTTTGAAAAAACTGCCGCAACTCACCATTCCGCAGACAGAAATCATCGGCGTGCCGGAGCCGACCCCGACCGGCGTGATAATCACTATGCGGCTTAATTCGTCGTATCAGACGGGGCAAAAGGTAAAAGTCAATTCTTTGAAATATCCGTTGCTTAACAGCTATGATTTTTACGTTTCCACCATGTCGCACGCGGGCGCTACCCGCGGCAGCGAGTGGATGACGCGGCTGAATTTGATGAAAGAAGGCTTAGGTTTTTATCGATGAACAATATTCCGGCATACAATCCGGCGGAGCTGCAAACGGATACGGGCGTTTTGCAGCTTTTTTTGCGCCAGTACCTTAACGCGAATCTCGGCACCGTGCAACCGGTGTCGGTTGCGGCCGTCAGCGAGGACAACGCTTTTGTCGACGTTTTGCCGCTGATCCGGCAGATCAATACGCAAAACGGGGAAATTCCGATCACCGCGGACAACACGATTCACAAAATCCCGGTTATGAAATTTGAGGGCAACGGCTGCCGGATAAGTTATGTACCGGCGGCGGGCGACATCGGGCTGCTGATAGCCTGCAAATTTGACATTACCAATTTTAAGAACACAAAAGCGCAGTCAACTGTCGGCAGTTTACGGCAATTCAACTGGGCGGACGGCTTTTTTCTGCCGCTGTCGTTCAACTCTGCCGGCGAAGGGTTGGTTATTTCCAATTTGGAAACAACCGTCACTCTGCTGCCGGATGCGGTTAACATAAAGACGACGGCGGTCAATATTGAAGCGGAAACGGCAAATATCACGGCGGGGGTGGTTAATCTCGGCGGAGAAGGCGGCCGCGGCGTGGCGCGAATCGGCGACGCGGTTGAAGTTAACCCTAACACTCATCAGGGCACGATTACTGCCGGTTCTGCAACCGTGTTTTCTAAATAGAGGAGAAAAAAATGCAAACTCTGCAACTGGACGAGCATAACAATCTGGTGCTTGCCGACGGTTCTTTGACCGTTATCGACGGCATCAACGCCTGTGCACAAGATACAAAAACCCGCGTCGGCCTTTGTTTGGGAGAAAACCCATACGATACGGAAGAAGGCATCGACTATTTCAACGAGGTTTTGGGCAAAGCCGGCGGCATTGAAGGCGTGCGCGAAATTATCCGGCGGCGGATAAAAGACAACGACGAGATCGTGCAGATCAACCGGCTTTCCGCCTCAAGCGCGGACAACGTTTTGAATATCACCGCGGAAATATCAAGCATTTACGGAGTTTTTGAATTATGAGCCTTTTTTCTGTTACAAATCAGGGGGTCATCACGGTTGATACCTCTGAAATCAAAAGCGATTTTGAAGAGGCCTACAAAGGCGCGCTCGGGGTAAATATTAACTTGGAGAGCAGCACCTTTCAGGGGCAAATGATAACAAACGATACGGCGACCTTAACAAAGGCGATGAACGAAGTTGTCAATATTGCCAATTCTTTTTCGGTCTATACGGCAACCGGTCAGGCTTTGGATGTGGCGGCGGCTTTTTTCGGATATTACCGCAAACAGGGCGTCGGTACGGTGGTAACGGCCACTTTAAGCGGTACGGCAAATACTGTTATCGAAGAGGGGGCGCTGGCAACCGACGGCACCTATCAATATGCGCTGCTTGATACTGTAACAATTGGTGAAGGTGGTGCGGTTGAAGCTGAATTTCAATGTACGGAAACCGGTGCAATTCCCTGTCCGGCAGGGACATTGACGAAGATTGTAACGATTGTTGACGGCTGGGACGGCATCAACAATGCAACGGCCGGAATTATCGGCTTTGCCACGGAAAACGACAACGAGTTTCGCACCCGGATTACGGCAAACTGGCTCAACAAACGGGCGCGGAGCATTCTGGGCGCTATTGTTGACAATATTGCGGCAGTTTCCGGCGTTATCAGCGTTTTGGGCCGCGAAAACTACGGCGATGAACCGCTTGAAATCGATAACATAACACTTGCGCCGCATTCCGTTTATTTATGTGTTTTAGGCGGCGGGGCTTCGGATATTGCAACCGTTTTTGCCGGGCAGAAAACGCTTGGCGCCGGTGTAAACGGCAATACCGAGATAGAGTTTTACGACGCCTCTGTTGATTATATTTACAAGTATCAGATTGAGCGACCGGCGGTTGTGCCGATCAAATTACAGATAGAATATGAGGCAAACGCTTATACTGCGGCCGATGTGGAAACGCAGATTAAAAGCATTGTCATGCAATGGGTGGCTGATAATCCTTTTAAGATACGGCAGACCGTTTCCGGCAATGTTTTGGCGCAAAGCCTCGCGGGGTTTAACCAGATCAACCTGTTGTCGGTGAAAGTAGCGCTTGTTTCCGGCGGCGATTTTACCGATTACATCACCACCACCATTTCTCAAGTTGCAAGTTTGGATGAAAGCAACATAACCGTTTCAAAGGCTGCTTAAATGTTTAAGGAAGTAACGTTAAATACTTTGCAGAAACAGTTCGGCTATACAAACGGGTCGGATTTGCTTTTGCGCCGCGCCGCCGTGTGGGATAAATACTTTGGCAATATTTCGGAAACTTTTGTAAAAGAAATCTTGGATTATAACTCCTGTATTCCGGAAGCGCTCGACTGGTTTTGGGGAAAAATGCTCAAAATCACCCGCAATTTTACCGGTGAGGACGGGGAGATTTTCACCCTGAACGACGATCAGTTTCGCGAAATCATCAAAATACGGGCGTTTGGCACCACGTGGCAGGGTGATATTCTGTCAATGAACGTCTTTTTGCAAAACCTGTTCAAAGACCGCGGCAACGCCTATCTGCTCGACAATCTGGATATGACGGTACAGATTTTTGTTTTCGATTTTATTCTTGACGACTGGGAAACGTACTTGTTTACCACACAGGACATATTACCGCGTCCGGCCGGCGTCGGCACAAGAATTTATCAAATTGACACGCAAAACACCTTCGGCTTCTACGGTTCGGACTTCCAGCCGTTCAGTCAGGGCGTATTTTGGAACGGAATTTTATAATAAAAGGAGAAAAATATGGAAGATTTGACGACTCCGCAGGTTTTAAGCGGCGCTTTTGCCTATAACGGCGAGAAAAACACAATTCCGGACGCGCCGACGGGATCATATCTGGCCAGCGTTCAGGAAGGTTTCCCGCCGATTACGATGATGCCGAAGAAAAACGGCGGTAGACCGCCGGAAGGCAAGGATTTCAACGGCATTTTCAATTTGATGAGCCAGTTTTATTTCTTCACCCAAAACGGCGGCACCTATACCTTCAATCAGTCGGTATCGGACGCCATCGGCGGTTACCCGGAAAACGCACTTTTATGGTACTATCCGGACGAAAACAATGTCACGGCCAAATGGTTGAGGTCAACTAAAGCCAATAATACAGATAACTTTATCACCAATCCGGAAGTGATCGGCACCAGCTGGGTCGAGCAAAACAACCAGCAGTCAATATTGCCGCCGACGTCAATTCTGACATTTGACCATCCTGTTGATTTCAGCGGGTTACTGCCGCTCAATTCGGCTCAATTCAAACAGGGCTACCTGATTGAAAACTGCGATACGAGCTATCCTGACTTCTGGGAAAAGATGCTGGAATATAAACGGCTCGGGGCATCAAATGCCGCTTATGCCCGTTATGCCAAGACTCAACAGCAATATACCGCGGAACTATCCGCTAACGGATTTTGCGGGTTCTATGTTATCGACGAAAGCGCAAAATCGGTTCGGCTGCCTTATCTGGGCGACGCTTATTTGCAGGGCGGCGCTTCTAACAGTATTGACCGGACGGCAGGGCTTCCGAGCATTCAGCATACACACAGACACCGCCATGATTTGCCGGGAGTTAATTCGAACTGCGCCGGCGGCGGGCGTGTTCTTTATGTCTACGGTGCAAACGATTCGGGATCTGCGGAGCAGGGCTATCGCCAAAGTGCGTACGACAACACTCAGAATTCTTCGGTTTCTTCGATTTACGGCAAATCAGATACGGTACAAACAGATTCTGTCGGCGTATTTTTTTACATTGTTGTGGCCAATACGTGGAAAGATATTTCGATAGAGGATTTTACCGCTCGGCTGGATGCTGTTACCGAGCAAGCAATTGATCAGATCAACACTCTTGTCGCTTCGGCAACAACGGCGTTCAACACAAATGCAGATGAAAAGCAGGCGGCTGTTGACAGTTCTGCGTCGCAGGCGGAGGCTGCGGCCGGTGAGGCCAAAACTTCCGAAACCAATGCCAAAAGTTCGGAAACGGCGGCGTCCGGTTCGGCGGAGGCGGCCGCATCTTCGGCAGCTTCGGCTTCGGAATCGAAGGAAGCGGCGGCCGCGTCGGCTGTATCCGCTTCGGGATCGGCGTCAAGCGCGGAAAGTTTCAAAACCGCGGCGGAGACGGCGGCCGGTACGGCAAATGAGAAAGCGACGGCGGCGACGGAAAGCGCAACGGCCGCGGCGTCGGCGGCGGACACGGCCGAAGCGTGGGCAATCGGCAGTATAGAAGAACAACCGGCCGGGTCGGCAAAGTACTGGGCGGAAAAAATAAATCCGGACAATCTGGCCGATGTTGACCTGAGCAATCTGTCGGCGGCAGGCAACGCGAAACTTCCGCTGCCGTGGGCTTATTTTTCTGCCAGAAACATGTTGGCAAACGGTTCAATTGCCAAGGATCAGGTCAGAACGTTCACTCTTGATTATCTAACTAATGATCGTTTGTATGAAGTGACCGGCAGCGTGTTTTTTACGTCAGACGGCATTGTTACGATCCGATGCGGTTCAAATCCTGCAATTGCTGATGCGATAGTTTCCAGCCCGACTGCCGGAACTTTTGTTGCGTCCGACAGTTCACGCGGAGCCGGTACGTTCACCGCTTTGGTGAAAAACAAGACAATCCGGTTTTCCAATACCGGCAGTGTAACGGCAACCGGGGTTTATATCAATGTTTTTGCGTTCAGGGAAGTAGGAGATTAGGAAAATGTTTTACGCTTTTATAGAAGACAATAAACTGGTCGGCGCCGGTGAGTGCCGCCAGTTGACGGC
>UMBE01047949.1_pt1 | contig 19568 bp, 13 predicted proteins | sample 1963881 | NCBI WGS metagenome assembly UMBE01 (sample SAMEA4835933, study PRJEB28245) | human gut metagenome | biome: gut microbiome; material: fecal sample | place: Denmark | collected 2008 | reverse complement strand
TCTCTTACATAGAGACCTTACACGTATAAGGATGCTATCAGGCTCCGGTTCGCCTGGTCGATAACGGAGTTTTCGAGCGAGGCCAGGTAGATCTGCGTGGTTTTTTCCGAAGCATGTCCCATTCCCGCACTGATGACCGACAACGGAATGTTATGGTTCCGGGCAGCAGTCGCCCACGTATGCCGCGAGGTATAGGAGGAGAGCGGGACTTCGAGCCCCAGCAAACCGGACAGCTTTTTCAACCGACGATTATAATAGTCAAGGGCCGTACGGTATTGGGAAAACGCCCTGACCGGATCGTCCGAACTGAGCAGCGGAAAAACATAGCCGGATATGCGCCCTGCACCGGCATAGCGCCCGATAAGCTTCGCGATGCAGGGCTCGATACGGATAACGAGGCGCTGCCCGGTCTTGCGGCGGACATAACGGATCGTATCCCCGACGATATCCTGATTCCTCAGGAAGGCAATGTCCACGAACGCCATCCCGCGCGTACAATAACTGAAAATAAAAATATCCCGGGCCAATGCCAGGGACGGGGAATGTGTCAGATCCAGCTGCCGGAGCCGCACGACGACATCCTCGCCGACGGCACGTTTGCAGGTCTGGTCGACACCGGTATACACATACCGGAAAGGATCGGCCTGTGGTACGATATCCTCCTTCACGGCTTTATTATAGACCGCGCGCAATATCCGCATATAAAACGAGACGGTATTGCGGACAATGCCCCGGCGCCGGAGCCAGTCGTCATACTGCCCCACAAGCCGTTCATCGACGAGCGAAAAGGGAATATCCCGTCCGCCCAGGAAATCGGAGAAACTCCCGAGTGTCCGCCGGTAGTTGCGCGCCGTCCCCAACTTCCCGTTCGCCTCGAGCCTTGCGGCCTGCGTTTCGACATAGGCGAGCACAGTGCTCCGCCGGGAGTTGCGGAACCGGTCGACAACATCCCTGAGCGAGTAGCCCTCCTGCCGGAATTCGAGATCCCGGATGATCGTATGCAACAGACACAGATCACGGTCGATCCGCTGCTGCACGGACAGCAACGCATGGGCTTCCCCCGATAGGGGCGTGATGACACACCCGCGCCTTGCATCCCACTGCCGGGGCTGGAGACGCATGGAGGTAGTTATCTGCTGCGATTTGCGCCGATGGCAAAGCTGGTAATATATTACTCCCGCTTTCCCGCCGACCGACGATTCCCTGAGCTTGACTTTTACTGTCGCCATACATTTTAGTTGTTTATGGTTAGATTTGGAATTTTTTCCGCCGACCGAAGTACACAGATGCATGTCCCGGCGGAATCACGCCAGCAAAACTAACCATCGAACAACTTAAAAAGGCCGAAAAATATGTTATTCGGCCATAACGGCATTGCGTGCAGGGTATTCCGGACAAGAAAGACCCTTGCAGCACAAGGCACAGGCAGACGGGATCAGACAGATGGGCAGACTGCAAGACAGAGCAGGCCGCAGACAAGCGGAGCCGGCAGGACAGGGCGGCAAACGCACGGAAAGGGCGGACGGGCGAATGGACGGATGAACGGGCAGGATTGGCGGGCGGCGGGCAGCGGACGAGCATTACAGCCCGGCCGGAAGCATGAAAAGCCCCCGGAACTTCGGTTCCGGGGGCTATGGAAAGGCATCTGCCGGGGATTATCCCAGCATCGGTTTCAGCACGCCGAACAGCACGAGCGCGATGAGGAACGTAACGACGATATTGAAAGCCTGGGCGGCGAGGAACGCCCACAGCAGATTGCGGTTCTCCCGGGAAACGATATCCTTGAGGCGCGTATCGAGCCCCACGCAGACGAAGGCCAGCGAGAAAAATACCGTCGAGAACATTTTGGCGACCCCCGGCTCGGCAAGTTTGCCCCTGGCATCGGCCGTGAAAAGGCCGTTTCCCTGCAATACACTGAATACCAGCGATGCGGCAACGAAGCCGATGATGAATTTCGGGAATTTCTCCCACACGATCCCCAGCGACGGGGCCTGCCCGGCCTTATCGCCGCGGCGCGTCGAGAGGTAAAGCGCGATGAAGAACGCCACCACGCCGATCAGTACGTTCTGCGCAGCCTTGATGATGACGGCATGCTGGTTGGCCACTTCGCCCACGATCATGCTCGATGCGGCGACACCCGACGTAGTGTCGATCGTACCGCCGATCCACGCCCCGGCGACCTCCTGCACGACATGCGGATCGTCGAAAATATGCGGCAGGATCGCATGCGCCAACCACGGCATCAGATAGATCATCGGCACGACGACGATCAGCACCAGCGAAACGATGTACGAAAGTTTCCGGTCGTCGCCGCCCGCCACGCGGGCCGCCGTGATACAGGCCGACACGCCGCAGATCGACACGCCGCTCGAAAGGATCATCGCCGAGCGTTCGTCGATCTTCATGCGGCGCGAAATCCGGAAAGCGAAGAACCACACGACGGCGACCACCAGGCACGCCTGCACCAGACCGAAGACGCCCGATTTCATCACGTCGCTGAAGAGGATCGTGGCACCGAGGCACACAACGCCGATCTTGATGTAGAATTCACCCTGAATCGCGGGTTTCAGCCACGCGGGAACATGCCACACGTTGCGGATCAGCAACCCGAAGAGCACCGAGAAGAATACCGATTCGAAGCCGTAATACGACACGGAGGGGATCTTGGCGACGATCTGCGCCAGCAACGAGACGGCGAAGACGGCCACGAGCGACGGCAGGAGCCCCCTGAGCGGACGCCGCAGCATCAGGCACCCGGCATAGAGCACCACCAGCACGATGGCGAAGAGACAGGCGATATTGCTCCACGCAGCGCCGCCCAGCAACGTCGCGGGGACTTTGGGCAGCGCGGAAGGTGCGACCGCGGCCAGCGCCAGCAGGGGAATGCTCACCCAGACCACCACCCAGTCCTCGACCCGGAATTGTTCCATCCACTTTTTCATTTTTATTTTATCATTTTTTCAGGTTAAAATATGCCGGAAAGCATCAGTGCCACCACATTGCGACCGGCGACATCCCGCGCGGCGAAATCTTCGTAGGTGTAATCCAGCTGGCAGCGCAGGTATTTCACAGGTTGCCACGTAAGCCCGGCCGTATAATTGGTCTGGCGGCTCGAACCGCGGGAGCAGTCTTCGAGAAAGGTATCGTACCTCACCGCCGGCAACAATGTCCGGGTCACGCGCCAGCCCGCTACGGCATACCATCCCTCGCTGTCGAGGTCGCCCGTCGTGCCGCAGATGTATTCGCCGCGCAGGACGAGGCGCCCGTAATCGTAGCAGGCACCGGCACCGTAACGGATGCGCTTCAGGTAATCCTTGCCGTACTCGCCCCGGTAGTACGATCCCGCGAACTGCAATCCGGCGACGGGCTTGACCGTAAGGCGTGCCACGATGTCCTTGCTTTTGTTCTTGTCCTTGACGTTCAGCCCCTCGCCGTTGAAAACGCCGAAGTTGTAGTTCAGGATACTGTATCCGTCGCGCTTGAAAAATCCTCCGAACAGCTGCGCGCCCAGGTCGCGGCCTGTGGCCGAAAGTCCGCAGAGGTCGCTGAACCCCATCAGTTTGCACAACGAAAGGGGGTATTCGACGAACTCATATCTGAGCGGCACATAGTCGGTATTCTCGATCGAAAAAGGCAGCTTGTATTCGCCCAGCTGGACGTTGAGCTCATCGAACGGTTTGTAACACAGGTAGGCGTCGACGATTTTCGGCGAAGCGAATTCGATCTGGACACGGTAATCCAGTTTCGGAGCGATGGCGCCCGCCAGGTTCAGACGTACGCGTTTGATAAAAAAGGTCGACGAACGGTCGCTCCATTCGTAACCGGTCTGGACATATCCCGAAATTTCCGGCAGGGCGGCCAGCACTTTGTCCCAGGTGGACGTTTTGGCTTTGAGGGCCGCGATTTCCGCCGAAAGCTCCTCAACCGAAGATGTCGCAGTGGTCGTGTCGGGTTGCTGCGCGCGGACGGGTACAATCACACCGAGCAGCAGCAATACAGGCAAAATCATTCTCATAAACAAGATCGTTTGGGTTCACAAAAGTCGTAATTCCGGCGCAATGGATCAATACGCGAAAATACCTAAAATGACCCGGAACGGCTCCGGGCGGCATCCGAGGGCGTATAATTACCGGCAATTATGTACTTCGACGTTCCGGAAGCCCATGTCCCGAATCTTTGCACCCTGCCGCTGTCACCCGCAACCCGTGGCTGCATCGACATGCCCGCCCTTCCCCGGAGCCCCTCCCCGGAAAGGTATTCGGGCCGCACAGTCCGGCACCGCCGCGTGCCGTCCGTACCCCGGAAACACAACAGGCTCCGCACGGGACACGAACAGGGACGGCACAAAAGAGGCCGGAATATTCCGGCCTCCCCGCTTATGGAATGAACTTTTTATCGGTCAGGGACAGGAATTACAGTTTGTTGGCGAGATCCTTGACCAGCTCGCCGTCGAACAGGTGCAGCACCCGGTGCGCGTAAGTCGAATCGTGCTGCGAGTGGGTCACCATGATGACGGTCGTACCCTCGCGGTTCAGCTCCGAAAGCAGTTCCATCACCTCGCGGCCGTTCTTCGAGTCGAGGTTACCCGTGGGCTCGTCGGCCAGGATCAGCTTGGGGTTCGACACCACGGCACGGGCGATGGCCACACGTTGCTGCTGTCCGCCCGAGAGTTGCTGGGGGAAGTGTTCGGCGCGGTGCGAAATATTCATGCGGCTCAGGATCTCGTTGACACGACGCTTGCGCTCGGACGCCTTGACGCGCATGTAGATCAACGGCAACTCGACGTTCTCGAAGACATTCAGTTCGTCGATCAGGTTGAACGACTGGAAGACAAACCCGATATTCCCCTTGCGGAATTTCGTGCGGTCTTTCTCCCGGAACCCGGCGACCTCGTGGTCGAGCAGCGTATAGCTGCCCGAGGTGGGATTGTCCAGAAGCCCCAGGATATTGAGCAGCGTGGACTTGCCGCAGCCCGAGGGACCCATGATGGCGACGAATTCACCCTCCTTCACTTCGAACGTCACGCCGTTCAGTGCGATGGTCTCGATCTCTTCGGTACGGAAAACCTTCTTGAGGTTCTCAACTTTCAGCATTGACATAACAAACATGTTTTTATTGTTGATATTGATTTGATTTATTCGGATTTCACGGATTCGGCCGGGTTTTCGTTAACGGCACGCCACGAGCGGACGGTGACGGTGAGAGCCGTGACGGCCAGCACCCCCGCCAGTGCCAGGGCAAAGACCCACCAGTACAGCGGCACAGCATAGGCGAAGCCTGCGAGCCAGTGCCTGACGGCCCAGATGCTTACCGGGACGGCCAGCACGAAACACACGGCGACCAGCATGACGTAGCGGCGGTTGAACATGGCGAGGATTTCGCCCCGCGAAGCCCCCATTACCCGGCGCACGGCGATTTCGCGGCGGCGGTGCTGCGTCTCGAACAGCACCAGCCCGAAGACGCCCATCAGGGCGATTACGACGGCCAACAGCGCGAACAGCCCGACTATGGCCGTCAGTTTGCGTTCGTTGTCGTACTCGAGGCCCAGCTCCTCGTCGAAAACACGGACGACGATATCGCCCGGCTCCGTGCGGGGATCGACCTCCGCGATACAGCGGCGGATATGGGCGGTAACAGCCGCAATATCGGCTCCGGGCGTCATCCGCACATAGACCACATGAGGCAGGTGCCAGTAATTTTCCTGCTGGATTTTCTTCGGAAGAAGATAGAAACAGAAGGGCGATACACCGTATTGCAGGGGCTTGAAGTTGAAATCGGCACAGAAACCTACAATTTGCTCGTCGGGCGACACGAAACCGTTGATACGGTCGCCGACCTGCATTTCAAATTCCCGCCGCGCCGCTTCGTTGAAAATCATCGTTCCGAGTTCCTTGTCGAAGTCGCTCTCCAGGAAATCGCGTCCGTCGGTAATCGGGATACCCATAACGCGCAAGAAATCAGGTTGTACGACATAACTCTGGAAAGCGACCTGACGGCCCTTGAACTCCCGGCCCCAGCCCATACGCCCGACCGACACCAAACGGCTCGTAGCTCCCGTAACATCCTTTACCTGAGGGTCGGATAGAAGTTTCTGCCGAAGGGCGTCATAACTTGACGCCCCACGTTCGGAAAGCCGCACGGCGAGGAGGTTTTCCTTGTCGAAACCCATGTCATAGTGCATCATGTAGTCGTGTTGCAGGCGAATGAAACTGGTCGCGATGATCAGCCCGATGGAGATGAAGAACTGCACGCCCAGCAGCAGCGTACGCAGCCGGCGGCCGCTGCGGGTTCCGCCGAAGGATCCCTTGACGACCAGCGCCGGGGCGAACGACGTGATATACCACGCCGGGTAGAGGCTGGCTGCGAGCGCCATGACGAAAGCTACAACGGCTACCAGCCCCACGACTTCCAAATTCTGCGACAGCGCCAGCGATGCGGAAATGTAGCTGGCGAATTCGGTGCCCTGCAAGGCAAAGGAAACGTACCAGGCCGCCAACAAAGCGATCAGGACGAGCCCGAACGCCTCGAACACGAAATTGAAGCGCAGCGACGAGGCGGGAGCGCCGAAGACCTTGAACGTATTGACGGTACGGATGCGCACCGGCACCAGTGCGAAGAAGAAGTTGACGAAGTTGATGAAAGCCAGCACGATAACCAACACGGCAATACCCAGCAGGGTATAGGTCGTGACGACAGACCCCTGCCGGCAGGGCGCCTGTGAATCCGACTCGAAATAGAGTTCCGATACCGGAGAAAGGCGCACGCCGTAGATACCCGATTCGTCGTCATCTGCGGCGTCCCCGGCCGCCACACGTTTCTCGGCCGCCTCGCGCTGCATCTCCTGGTTCACGTTCGTCCACTGGCGCGCAAACTCGTCGGGATCGGCACCGGGCCTGAATTTGACGAAATAATTGAAACTCCACTCCGAAGTGGTATAAAGGTTCGTTTCGCCCAGATTTTTCACCACCTCGCACTCTCCCAGCAACGAATTGTCCGGAAAGTCTTCGAAAACCGCCACGACTTCCATCGCCCCGTCGGGCTGGGGTTCGTCGGTGTCGACCCATATGAGGCTGCCCACGCCGACCCGCATCCGTTCGGCCGCCTCGCGGGAAACGATGACGCTCTTCGGTTTTCCGAGGTCATGCACATCGCCCTCGACCGAACGGAAAGCGAAAACATCGAGGAAAGGCAGCGATACCGAACCGCAGGAAGCAGAAAACTTATTATACCCGAACGAAGGCTCGTTGCTCGTCCAACAGGTTCCGGAGCCGAAACCGCCCCACATGCAGCCCCCGACTTCGACCCCCGCCGTCGAAGCGATGACACGCTCGGGCACCGGCCGGTTAAGCCACGACGACCATTTCCCGGGCTCGTACCAGTCCTCGTTCTCCACGAGATAAATACGGTCGGCTTCGTGCAGCGAGCGGTTGTAACCCAGCTCCCACCAGACCTGCGTCATGATGACGTAGAACGCGGTAAATGCCAGCGTCAGGCCTATGACGTTCAGCAGCGACGAGATTTTGTAGCGCCGCAGCGTAGTCAGAAAATTACGAAATGCGATCTTCATAACACACTATTCGGTTTTAATCATATCGATCGGGTTGGCATTGGCGATGCGCCACGTGCGGACGAGCTGCACGGCACATACGATCAGCAGCACCACTGCCCCGCACAGGGCGAAGAGCCACCAGCGGAGCGCCACACGCCCGACGAAGTTACTGACCAAAAGGTCAGCGCCCCAGCGGCTTACGGCGGCTCCGACAATGACGGAAGGAACCGCAATCCACAGCACGTCGCGCGCAAGCAGGCGCAGCACGTCGGCCGTCGAAGCCCCGTTGACCTTGCGCAGGGCGATCTCCTTGCTGCGGCGGCGCATCTCGTCGCCCAGATAACCCACAAGTCCCATCAGGACGATGAGCAACGTGATGCCGCTGACCGTGAAGACGATGTTGCGGAAACTGCGTATCTCGGAAAGGGTATCGCCCAGCAGATCGTCGTAGACCGTAAGCACGTGGTTGTTGTCCGAAGGGTATTCCTCGATCTTGCGCTGCACGGCGGCCAGCGCCTCGGGCGACATTTCGCGCAGGCGGATCATCAGGTACCACCTGAGTTTGATCTCCGGCGTATACCGGGGAAACGAAGTATAATAATTCAGCGGATGCATCACGATCGGGTCGACCTGTCCCGTGGCGATAACCGTACGGAAATCCTTCACGACGCCGACGATGGTATAAAGGCGCGCATCGGCGCTGTCCTCATCGATGATTTGGCGCCCTACGGCTTCCCGGGGCGTCCAGCCGCGCAGGCGGACGTAGGTTTCGTTGACAATGACCTCGAACGGGTTGCTCTGCGGAACGAAATTGCGGCCGGCGGCAATCTGCATGCCCATCGCGGGCATATAGGCTTCGTTGCAGAGCGTATAACGGCACGAAAACAGGAGTTCCTTGCTCTTCTCATCGTAGCAGGGCTGGCCCGAATAACCCCAGATGGGCACATCCTCGGAAGCGCCCGCTGCCTCGACCTCGGGAAGGGCGGCCACGGCGTCGCAGATGGGGGCCATGCCCGGAAGCGGCGTCTTGAGCCGGGTATAGACAATGCGGTCATGCACGAATCCGAAGTCGCCGTTGCGGAGTTTGTCGAACTGCAGCACGGCAAGCAGCAGGAGCGTAAGGGTGAACGTACAACTGACAATTTCGACGACGAGCAAAACCTGCTTCCAGCGGCGGCGGTTGTCCGTCGCACCGCGAAACGCCAATGTCACGGGAATCGAGGTGAAAATCCGCGCCGGGACGAGCGCCGCGAGGGCGAATGCGGCGAGGATGACGATCAGCGGCACCCAGATGCGTTTCAGGGCGAAAAGCTCGGCCATCGGCGTACCAGTAATCTCCCGTACCTGATCCTGCAGGGCCCACAGCAGGAAAGCGGCCACGACGACCGAAGCGAGGGTCAGCACGGCGGTTTCGGAGCAGAAGATGCGGAAAATGTCCGAACGCCGGGCGCCGCCGACCTTGAGCATGGCGATGGTCTTCGAGCGGCTGACGAGCGTCGAGATGGAAATCAGCACGTAATTCATCGCCGCAACGAACAGCGTGAGGGCCGCAAGGGCCATCAGCACCCATGAAATCAGTTCGACGGGGAAATCGATGCGCGACGATTGGGCAATGGGGAAGAAATGCCAGGTCATGCCCCACTCTTCCATCATGCCCCGCAGCTCGTGGCGGTCGATGAATGTTTCCGCCTGCGCCTCGACCTGGCCGATCTGCACGCCCTCGCGCAATTTGACATAGCTGGCGAACGAGTCGCCGCCCCGCCACGACGTGTTCATCGTCCGGCGGGCATATTCGAACGAACGAAGCATGTTGAATTTCCCGAGGTGCTGGTTGGGATCGGGATCGCGGAAGACACCCGAAACGGTCAGCGAATCGGTGCCTTTCAGCAACAACAGTTCCCCGACGGGATCTTTCTTCCCGAAGATGGTGCGGGCGGCCGATTCCGAAATCATCACCTGGTTCTCCTGCGCAAGCGCCCGGTGCGGATCGCCCTGGAGCACATCGAAGCCCAGCACGTCGAAAAACATCGTATCGGCCAGAATATATTGCATCGGAAACGAATTGTCCCCGCGTACCACATCGTCGGATGTCGTTCCCCAAAGGCGCGTCGCGGCCTCGATCTGCGGAATCTCTTCGGCCAGCGCCGGGGCGATCGGCGCCTGGAGCGACGAGGAATACCCCGTCATCTGCGGTGCATTGTAATGTACCCACAACTGGTAGATGCGGTCACCGTCGCGGAAACAACGGTCGGAGGTGAGGTTGTAATTGGCATACGAAAAGACCAGCAGACCGACGGCCAGCCCCAGCGAAAGCGACACCACGCGGGCAAGGGTGCCGCCGCGCAGTTTACGCAGGTAACGTAATGCGAATAGGAAATTCTTCATTCGGGTCTGTCTTTAGTTTTTAATCGAGTCGATCGGGTTGGAATCGGCCGCACGGCTGCTCTGCCAGAAGACGGCAACGAATGCCACCACGGCGGCAAAAGCCCCCGAGGCCAGGAAAATGAGGGGAGAGAGCGAAATCCGGACGCTGTAATCCTGCAGCCAGCGTTCGAGCAGGTACCACGCCACGGGCACGGCGATGACGAACGCCGCGCCGACCAGCCGCATGAAGTTGCCCACCAGGCGCGTGAGCACCTCACCGCGCGTCGAGCCGAAGACCTTGCGGACGGCGACCTCCTGCTCCTTCTGCTGGATGTAGTAAGTCGACATGGCCACCAGACCGAGCGCCGAGATCAGGATCGCCACGAGCGTGAAGATGCCGACGATGTGCAGGATCCGCCGCTGCTCGGCATAGTCGGCTTCGATTTCCTGCTCGATATACTCCGCCCCGGTAAAGACCGCACCGTCGGAAATACGTTCGAATACCGATTTGACCGTATTGTAGGCCGCGGTTTTGTCCCCGCGGATTTTGACCAGGATATTCCACGGGTACATATCCGCAATGTCGTCCGTCTGCCACAGCATCGCCGATTGGGGCTTGTCGAGCGCCGACCCGATCTGGAAATCGCGGTAGATACCTGCGATTTGGTAGGGATAAGAGTAATCCATGCCTACCTTGAATTCTTCGGCGTCCTCCGCAATACCCAGTTCCCGCAGAGCGTGCTGGTTGATGAAGACCATATTGTCGTCGTTCATACGGGCGAGGTGGTTGTCGCGCAGCCGTTCCAGCCCCAGTATCCGGAAATAGGTCGAATCGCCGATGAATATCTGGAACCCGATCATCCGGTCGGGGCCATACTGCATCGTATTGTTGTTGCCCCGGTCGTGGGGCGTGCCGCAACCCAGGGCGACGGCCTCGACGCAGGGTTCGCGCAGCAACTCTTCGCGGAACTGTGCGATCTGAGGTTTTCCGGTAAAGATCTCGGTCGAGACATCGAGTATGTCGGCCGTATTGTACCCCATCGGCGCAGAAATCAGGTGGCGGATCTGCAGGCCAATGGTCAGCGAGGTGGCGATCAGGACAATGGTAATGACGTTCTGGATCGTGATAAGCACCTTGCTGTAAAACATCTTGGTGCGGTGGCGGAACGATCCCCGGACGATGTCCACGGGTTTGTAGCGCGACACCATCATCGCCGGGATAAAGCCCGCAACGACGCCCAGCACCACGATAAACGCGGCATAGCAAGCCACGACGGCAGGCGTCATATCCTGCCAGACGCCGATTTTCGACCCCAGCAGCCGCGAAGCGCCGGGCTCCACCGCGGCTGCCAGGAAAAGCGCGATGACGAACGCCACGACACACAGGAATGTCGATTCGAGGATCAGTTTGAGGATGATTTCGCCGCGCGAGGCGCCCAGCAGCCGGCGGGCGGCCATCTCCTTGGCGCGGAACCCGGTCTGGGCAACCGTCAGGTTGATATAATTCATCACGGCGAAGAGCAGGATGACGGCGCCCACACCGAAAAGGATCATCACGAAGGGCCAACTGCCGTAGTTGAACCCCCCATCATTATTCTGGGATAAAAAATAGACATCGCGCAAAGGCGTAAGGGTCACATGCTGATAGACATTGCCCTTGTAGATCCAGTATATCTCTTTGAAATAATCAAGCATATCGGGTATCTTGGCCGTCAGGTCGGCACCGGGACGCGCCAGGATGAAAGTCGTCACGGCACCGGAATTACTCATATGCTCGTCATTGGCCGAATTGATATCGCAGAGGCGCTCGGCCCGCATGATGATGTCCATATTGGGAATCACCGAGCGGTCGATATCCCGCACCACGCCGCTCACAACGTACGACTTCTCCTCGTCGGGGAAGCGGATCACCTGCCCCATCGGGTTGAACGTGCCGAAAACCTTGCGGGCGAACGACTCGGAAAGCACCACGTTGTCGCGCGAGGCGAGCACCTGTTCGCGGTCGCCGTCCAGAAGCTGATAATCGAAAATCCGGAAGAAGGTCGTATCGGCAAAAAGGATCGTGGCCGAATACTTCTGCAGACCGACTTCGACGGGCTGCGTGGCGTCGGTGGACTGTCCCGACACTGCGACGGCGCAGGTCGATTCGATCTCGGGATAACGGTCGCGCAGGTATTTCTGCAGGTAATAACCGCTCGTAATGCGCTCCTCGTTGCCGATGACATAAATGCGGTCGGCCTTGGCGTGGTAGTCGTCGCACGTAAGTTGCCGAAGGGTGTAGTCGGCGATCAGGATCACGAACATCAGCGAGACGGACAACCCGAAGATATTGATGGCCGCATAGAGCTTGTTGCGCCCCAGGAAGTTGAAAAACGAGCGGAAATTGAGTTGACGGAACATATTATTCGGTTTTGACGGGTGCGGAGAAATTTCAGCAGAAAATTATTTATTGAGGATCAGCACGTCGTTCGAGCCGTAATTCTCATAGCCCGAAACGATGACCCGCTCGCCCGGCTCCAGCCCGTCGAGCACCTCGTAATACTGCGGGTTCTGGCGGCCGATGCGGATGGGGCGTTTGTAAGCCTTGTCGCCCTCGGGTGCAAGGACATAGATCCATGCGCCGCCCGTAGTCTGGTAGAACGACCCGCGGGGGATGATGACCGCCTCGGTAGGCTGCCCCAGTTCGAGGTGCAGGTAGTAGGTCTGGCCGCTGCGTATGTTCTCGGGATGGTCGCCCAGGAAGGTGAAGTCGGCTCGGAACTGGCCGCTGCGCACCTCGGGATAGACTTTGCGCAGGCGCACCTTGTAGTCGGTGCCCTGACGGTCGAAGGTGGCTTCGAGACCGGCACGCACACGGTCGATGTAGCTCTCGTCGATCTGTGCCTCGACCTTGTAGTCCGACAGGTCGTTGATCTGCCCGATCTTCTGCCCCGTGGAGACCGACTGCCCGAGCACGATGTCCAGCAGGCCGACTTCGCCGTCGATCGGCGACTTGACGTTGAGGTTGCCGATGCGCTCGCGGATGAGCTGCATGTTGCGCTTCATGTTGTCGAGGTTCTCCTCCATCTGCTCGATCTGCACCGAACGGTAGAGCGAATCCTGCACCTGCCGCTCGATGTTCAGCTCGCGTTTCTTTTCGGCCAGTTCGTAGTCCTCCTTCGACTGCAACCACTCCTCGCGGGCGATCAGGGCGTTCCTGTAAAGCTCCTCGTTCTGCTGCCAGGCCCGCTTCTTGCGCGACACGTCGAGATCCAGCTGCGCCTTGTCCTGCCGCAGCGAGAGTTTCTCCTGCTCCATCGAGATCAGCGTATTGCGCAGGATGTTCTGCTTTTCGGCCAGCTCGGCCTCGCTGTTCAAGATTTCGAGCGTGAGCGACGTGTTGCTCAGCACGACCAGCACATCGCCCTTTTTGACGGAGGTACCCTCCTCGACCACAAGCCGCTCGACGATGCCCGCTTCGAGGGGACTGAGCTGCACGGTGGTGATGGGCTGTACCTGCCCGGTGACGCGGATATAGTCGTTGAATTCACCGCGCACGACCTGCCCGACGGAAATCGTACGGGCATCGACGCGCAGCGTCGAGGAGTTGTCGCGCAACAGGAGCCACAACACGAAGACGAGGAACAGCGCCCCGGCCAGATAGGGGATGCCTTTTTTGGTAAACAGGGCGCGGATGCCCTTTTTCTTTTCGATACGGATGTCCATGTTATTTTCTGTTTTTCGTTAGCGGATCAGGGGCGCACCGTTGTAATACTCGACCATGCGCGTTTTGATAATGTATTGCAACCGTGCGCGCAACCGTTCGGAGCGGGCCTGCAACAGGTTGTTGGCGGCGGTCTGAAGGTCGAGCGCCGAAACCATGCCCCGGTCGTACTTGCCGGCGACGGCGTTGTAGGCCAGCTCGGAGGCCGCGCTTTTTTTGCTGGCCTGCACGAACTCCTTGCCGTAGCCGAGCATCTGCTGGTAGTTTTGGGCGATTTCGCTTTGCAGGGCACGCAACGTCTGATCGCGCTGCTGCTCGGCGATCCGCCAGTTGTTGCGGGCGCGGTTTGTCCTCGTGCGGCGCGAAAGCCCCCCGAAGATGGGGATGTTGAGCTGGGCGGAAAAGTAGTAACCGCGGTTATCACGGAACTGGCTCCTGAACGGCTCGTACAACGAATGGTCGTCGAGGCTCATGAAGAAATTGGTCGAGTATCCGCCGCCGACATAGACCGACGGGAAAAAGCCGCCCCGGGCGACCGAATACTGGAGCTTCGACTGCCGCACGTTATAACCGGCGCTGCGGGCTTTGGGATTGTTGTCGAGGGCATAGGCGACCACATCGGAGAAGGGCGCCGTGCCAACCGGGGTCTCGATGGCGAGAGCCGTCTCGATCCCCAGGGGACGGTCGGGCGGATAATTCATCGTTTCGGCAAGCGTGATCCTGGCCAGTTCGAGGTTGTTTTCCTGCTGCGTGAGCAGGTAGTCGTCCGAAGCGCACTGCGCCTCCTGCTCGGCCACGTCGGCAGCGCTCTTGAGCCCCAGTTCGAGCAGCTTGCGGCTCTTGGCGAGGTTGCCGGTGCTGGTTTCCAGCTGTTCACGGGCAAGGCGCACGCTTTCGGTGTAATAGACGACGTCGAAATAGGCCTGCATGGTATTGAGCGCCACCTCGTCCTTGACCCGCTGCAACTCCTCGACGCCCATCAGGCGCATCACCTTCGCGGCACGGATGGTATTGATCCCCGTAAAACCTGCGAAAACAGGCATTTGCCCCGAAACGCCGTAGTTGTTGGAAAGGTTCGAAACGTCGGTATAGGTATTGGTCTCGGGGTCGACCGAACGGCCGAAACTGGTCGTGGCGCTGACCGAGCCGCTGACCGAGGGCACGAGCGCCGCCACGGATTCGATATAGTCCTGGCGATAGTTGCGGTTGGTGTAATCCTGCTGCCGCACGACGGGACTGTGTTCGACGGCATAGGCCATGCACTCGTCGAGGGTCATACGCACGACGGGCTCGGCCGCATTCGGGGCGGGGTCGGACAGAGAATCCACGGCAGGATCCGCGACGATGACGGTTTCCGTTGCCGCAATATCTGCGGCCGAAGCCCCCACGGGAGCAACGGGCGCAGCATCCGGCTGCACAGAGGCGGCGGGCAGGGATATCTGCGCCGCGGCGAGTATCCAAAAAATTGACAGAATGAGGAGTAATAACAGTCGTTTCATCCTTGATTAGCGGGTATTGTTCGTTCGGGACATTTCGGAGCCAACCCCGTGCCAAATGAATTAAACAACTGTATTACAAACTATTAACATAAACAAAGATCAGACAAAGTGTAAAAAAAATTTACACCCCTGTAAATTTTGTGGACACAAAGGGGCGATTTCACGATTTTAACGCTAATTTTACCGCAAAACAAACCGGAAACACCATGGCAAAAGAGGGAACACTACTGATCGTGGACGACAACCGCAGCATCCTGGCGGCATTGCGCCTGCTGCTGGAAAAATATTTCGCACGGGTGCTGACCCTCCCCACCCCCAACCGGCTGGCGACGACCCTGCGCGAGGAACAGATCGACGTGATCCTGCTCGACATGAATTTCACGGCGGGCATCAACACCGGTAACGAAGGCATCTACTGGCTGAGCGAGATCCACGCCCGCAGGCCGGATATCAAAGTCGTGCTTTTCACGGCATACGCCGATATCGACCTGGCCGTGAGGGCAATGCGCGACGGTGCGGTGGACTTCGTCGTCAAACCGTGGGACAACGACCGGTTGGTGGCTTCGCTGCGCAACGCATACAATCTGGCGCGGTCGGCTCGCGAGGTGAAGCAGCTCAAGGAGATCAAGCGCGAGCTGGCCTCGGAGCAGCCGATGTTCTGGGGCGAAAGCCCCGCCATGGCGCGCATCCGCGAAATCGTGGAGAAGGTTGCGGCCACGGACGCCAACATCCTGATCACGGGGGAGAACGGCACCGGCAAGGAGATGCTGGCACGCGAGATACACAACCGCTCGGCGCGCAGCGGCGAACTGATGGTTTCGGTGGATATGGGAGCCGTACCCGAAACGCTCTTCGAGAGCGAACTGTTCGGCCATGTCAGGGGAGCCTTCACCGACGCCCGGGCCGACCGCGCCGGGAAATTCGAGGTCGCCGACCACGGCACGCTTTTCCTCGACGAGATCGGCAACCTGCCGCCCCACCTGCAATCGAAGCTGCTGACGGCCATCCAGGGCGGGCGTATCTTCCGCGTGGGCAGCAACACGCCCGTAGCGGTGGACATCCGCCTCATCTGCGCCACGAACCGCGACCTGTTCGGAATGGTAGCGCGGGGGGGGGAGTTTCGCGAAGATCTGCTCTACCGCATCAACACGATCCATATAGACCTGCCGCCCCTGCGGCAGCGCCGCGAAGACATCCTGCCGCTGGCGGAAATGTTCCTCAAACGCTACGCCACGAAGTACAACAAACCGATCGAGGGTTTCGACCAGGCAGCGGTGCGCGAAATGGACGAATACCCTTGGGCGGGTAACATCCGCGAATTGCAGCATACCGTCGAAAAAGCCGTCATCATGAGCGACGGGAGGCGAATCACCCCCGCGACACTGCTGCTGCGGCCGGCTCCGGCCGCAGTGCAGGCCCTGGCATTCTCGACGCTCGAAGAGATGGAGCGCGGCATGATCGGTCAGGCGATAGCGCGTTACGCAGGCAACCTTACCGAGGTGGCGCGGCAGCTGGGCATCACGCGCCAGACACTCTACAACAAGATCAAACGCTACGGGTTATGAAACGCGAAGGAATAGCCTACGGCCCCGTAATCGGGTACACGGCGTTGCTCATCGCCGCTTCGGGAGCACTCGGATGGGTGGTAACAGGGTCATGGTACCCGCTGGCGATCCTGCTCGTCCCGGTGATCGGGATCGCGGCATACCGCCTCATAGGGCTTTACAGCGATTCGATACGCCGTGTAACCTTCATGTTCAACGCCATCGACAACGACGACTTCACGTTCCGCTTCCATGAAGACCCGTCGAAAGTGGACAACGGCATGCTCAACGCCGCCCTGAACCGTATCAAGGAGATCCTGGTGCGCGCCAAGGTACGCGCCGAAGAGCGGGAACGCTACTACCAGCTGATCATGGAGTATGCACGCACGGGGCTAATCACCATCAACGACGCGGGAAGCGTCTACCAGGCCAACGGCGAGGCGCTGCGCATCTTCGGGTTGCCGCGCATAACCCACATCCAGCAACTGGAACTGCCCGCTCCCGAGGCATACCGGGTACTGACGAAGATCCGACCGGGAGAAAAGCACCATGTGTCGTGCGTGACCGAAACGGGCGAAATGAGCCTCTCGCTGGGGTGTTCGGAGATCGTACTCGAAAAACGCCGGCTGCGCGTGGTGGTCATAAGCGACATCAACAGCGAACTGAGCGAGATGCAGATCGAATCGTGGAGCAAGCTGACGCGCATCCTGACGCATGAGATCATGAACTCGCTCGCACCGATCACCTCCCTGAGCGACACACTGCTGCATATCGACCGGACGATGAACGCCGACGTAGCCCGTGGGCTGGATACGATCTCGGCCACGAGCCGGCGGCTGATGGCCTTCGTCGAGAATTTCCGCCGATTCACGAAGATCCCGGTGCCACAGAAGGCACCCTTCGAGGTGCGGGAACTGCTGGAGCACGCCATGACGCTGATCGCTGCGGAAGGCATCCGCATCCGGCTCGACGTCGAACCGGCAGACACGATGATCTATGCCGACCAGATGTTGGTCGGACAAGTGGTGGTGAACCTGCTCAAGAATGCCCGCGAAGCGGTAGGGACACGGCGAGACGCCTGCATCGAAGTCACGTCGCGCATAGACCCGCAGGAAAACGTGGTTATCGAGATTAGCAACAACGGCGGGGCAATCCCCGCCGAAGTAACCGAAAATATCTTCACGCCTTTCTTCACGACCAAGCCCGACGGATCGGGCATCGGCCTGAGCGTCTCGCGCCGCATCATGCAACTGCACAAGGGTTCGCTGCGCCTGACGGCCAACACGGACAACCGGGTAACCTTCACGCTCCTGTTCGGATAGGTGCCTGCAATACGCCTCGTATTGCCGTCCCGGGGGACTTCCAGTTCACGGAACCATCAGGAAACTGCGCCCGCCTAAACGAAGTGCGGACGGGATCGGCATTCCTCCGGAACGGGCAGCAACACCCTACCGCGGCAGGGGCATCGAGATCGTCCGCGCATCGAGGAACGCATCGGGGAAGGAACCGTTGTTCCAGGCCTGACCGTTCGAGATGGTGAAATGGCGTCCCAGACGCAACGTATTGTTGTCGATCACCGTAACACGTGACGGCAGGTTTTCCTTCTGGATCACTACCACCGAAGTCATCGTAACCGAAGGCTTGACCTTCATCTTTCCCTCGGCACGGTAATCGGGTTTCCAGGGCGACAAATGCGCCAGCGAGTCGGGAAGCTCGAACTTGTTACGGAGCGAATCGGGAAGCTCATACTTCCCCGAGCGGGGCGAATCGGGTTTTTTCAGCCCGAACTTATTGGGTTCCTGCGCCGAAATCGCAAGGGCCGCAAGCAGGGCGGCCGCCAGAATAAACATCCTTTTCATAACTATCCCTCCTATCTTTTATTTGGTCTCTCCAAAATTACAATTCCCTTAGAACACTTCCCGCAGGATCCGCACCGACTGCACCGCGCTGATGGCATCGAGGTGATAGCCGAAATAGACCAGCACGGCATTGAGAAACTCGACGCGCTGCGTGCGGTTGAGGCCGATTTCGGCCAGGCAACGCACGTCGCACTCCATCATATCGCGCAGAATACGCGTACATTCCTGTGTCATAAAACTAACGTGCTGCGGCCGAGTTTTGGTATAAAGTCCCTCTCGGATATCGAACCAATCGCCGGCCGAGTAGTCGTTGCCCGGGCAAAAACCCAGGAAACGGCTCAGGTTGGCCAGGAACCAGAGGTGAAAATTGGCCACCCCCTCGTCCATCGAATCGAGCGCCCCGACACAGTTCCACACAAAATCGAAAAGCGCCTGGTTGGGTTCGTCGTATTCCCTGACGAGGCGGTACAAAACCTCTGCCATGAAGAGCGCCATGGTCGATTTGCGCACGTCGAACGGCAGGCTTTGCAGTACGAAGCCGCCCTGCACCTCCTTGAAACGGTGCATCTGCTGACGCGACGATTCGAGCCCTTCGAACTCGACCGGGAACATCGGCTGGAAAAGTGCCAGCTTCGAGCCCCGCCCGTTGCGGCTGCGGACACCCTGCACCATGTAGCTGCGGCGCCCCCCGGTGTCGGTCAGCAGGTAGACGACCATCGACGAGTCGCCGTATTTGAGCGTATGGAGAACGACCCCGCGCCCTTTGTACGTCTTCACCTACCCTTTGCGCACGTGAACCATCATCCACCCCTCCCTGGCAGCGGTCGCCACCGGGCGCAGGCCCAGTTCCCCGGCACGGGCGACTATCGCCGGGACGTCCTGTTCCAGGAAACCGCTCATCACCAGGTCGCCGCCCGGCTCCAGCGCTGCGGCATAGGCCGGCATGTCGGCCGTGAGGATATTGCGGTTGATATTGGCCAGGATAAAGCCGTAATGCCGTCCGGCGATGCGGCGCACGTCGCCCAGCATCGGCGTAATGCGATCCGCGAC
>UMBE01037770.1_pt1 | contig 19657 bp, 16 predicted proteins | sample 1963881 | NCBI WGS metagenome assembly UMBE01 (sample SAMEA4835933, study PRJEB28245) | human gut metagenome | biome: gut microbiome; material: fecal sample | place: Denmark | collected 2008 | reverse complement strand
TAATATTTCCTTAAATCTACAAAGGAATAATTTCCCATTTTATGTTACAAAAATATTTCTAGGAGATGATTAGTATGCATTTTTATTGTGAAAAATGTAAAAAAGAATATCCATTAAATTCAATTTCTTACCATTGTTCTTGTGGTGGTTTATTTAGATTATATAAAAATAACACTGATCCTATAACACCAGAAGTTTCTATTGGAGAAATTGAAACACCGCTTATACCTATAAAATTTGGTAAACAAGAGTTTTTCTTTAAAATGGAAAACTTAAATCCAACAGGTTCTTTCAAAGCCCGTGGTGCCAAGACAATGATTAGCATACTAAAAAATCTAGGCATAAAACACATAATTGAAGATTCTTCAGGAAATGCAGCTTCTGCTATAGCAGCTTACGCAGCTGCGGCAAATATGAAATGTACTGCTTATGTACCTGAAAATATAGCTGAAGGCAAATTAAAACAAATTGAAACATTTGGTGCTCAAATTCGCCTTGTTATTGGTAATCGTGATACCGCAGCGAAAACAGCTCAAAAGGAAGCTACAAAATCTAAAACATATTATGCTTCTCATGTCTATAATCCTTTATTCTTTGAAGGAATAAAATCTCTAGCTTATGAAATTTACCATCAATTAAATGACCATGTACCTGAATATATTTTCCTTCCTGTTGGTAATGGTACAATGCTTCTCGGTCTTTATTATGGATTTGAAGAAATTGGTCGTTTACCAAAATTCATCGCTGTTCAAAGCGAAAATTGCTGTCCTTTATATAATGCATTCAAGAAAAAACGTAAAGGTTCCAAAGTTGGCTATACTATAGCTGATTCCATACGTGTAGAAAAACCAATGCGTTTAAAAGAAATGCTCATGGCAATTACTCGTAGCAATGGTGAAGTCCTCACTGTAGATGATGAAGAAATTATCGAAGCTCAACATCAAGTAGGTAGAAAAGGTATCTATATTGAACCAACTGCTGCTGCTTCTGTTGCTGGTGCTTTAAAATATTTCAAAAAAGGAAAACCAGATAATTACCGTGTTATCATTCCAATAACTGGTGCTGGTATTAATACTTCTAGTAACAAAGATTAAAATAAAAGTCAGTTTTAGTAAAAGCTAAAACTGACTTTTTTTATCAACATATCCATCATCATCAAAAATAACTTACTATATATCTTTTATCCCTAAAAATTTATGATAAAATATATTATTAATTAACTCAAATTAAATTTATTTTTAGAAAGGATGTTTTGATGGAAGATATTAATATCTATATGTGTTTATTTCTAATTGTTACTGGATTTATCGCAGCTTTTATCGATACTGTAGTTGGCGGTGGTGGTCTTATTTCTTTACCTGCACTTTTATTTACTGGCATGCCTCCCGTTACAGCTATAGCTACGAATAAAGTATCTGCTTCTATGGGTGCTACAATCGGTTTTGCCTCTTTTGTTCGCTCTGGTAGAGTAGATTTTTCTACTATAAAATATTTACTACCACTTTCTTTTATTGGCTCAATCTGTGGTGCTAGTATTTTAAAATTAATTCCTTCTGACTTTCTTCGTCCCTTAATTATCATTTTACTTGTAGCGGTAACTATCTATACTTTGACAAAAAAAGAATTTGGTCAAGTCGCTACATTTAATGGTATGAGTCAAAAAATGTGGATACTAAGCGCTATTGCTGCATTTATTTTTGGCTTTTATGATGGATTTTTCGGCCCTGGTACTGGCACATTCTTATTATTTGCCTTCCTTTGGATAGGTTTTGATTTTATCGGTGCTGCTGCTAATGCTCGTGGCTTAAACTTTGCTAGTAATATCGCTGGTGCATTATTTTTCATCAGCTCTGGCATTGTCGATTTCGCCTACGCCATTCCTATGGGACTTGCCATGATGGTTGGAGCCTTCTGTGGAGCTCGCATGGCCATTGCCAAAGGTGCTACATACGTAAAAACCTTATTTATCATCATGTCCATCGTATTAATCGGAAAACAAGTAATTGATTTATTCAAATAAGTTGTTCATTTCTTTGGTGACAAAGAAACGAACCAAAGAAATCACCGCAGATAAATTTTTAGCTTTGAAAATAATTTTCGCTTCATACAACGCTTAGAAACTCGCTTCGCTCAAACATTCAGACTAAAACCGTATTCAGCGACAATTATTTTCAATAACCTAAAGGTTACCACTAAAAATTTATAATGCGGAAAATAATATTACGTGTTATTAATATAATACCAAACTTTCCCGCATTAGCAGACTTTTACGGTAGCTGAAAGCTATTGACAAAGATAAAACTATGGATACGGTTTTAGTCCTACTGTCTGAACGAAGCGAGTTTAGAGCGTTGTAGACATAGTTTTATCTTTGTCAAAGTAAAATCAATATTGCGGGTATATTTTCTTTTTGATTCATTTTTCTTTTATTTAAAAGAAAAATGAATACTAACTTTTGGGAGGGTATATTTTTATGTTATATGCAGTTATTGACATTGGTTCTACTACTATTCGTATGGCTATTTATGAAATCTTGGATAATAAGTTAAATCTTATTCATAAGCGCAAATATACTGTAGGTTTAGCAAGTTATGTTAAGGATAATGTCATGGAACAAGCTGGTATTGATAAAGCTTGCGAGATTTTAAATAGTTTTAAATCCTTCTTGACTTCTTTTAATATTGAAAATGTAAGTGCTTTCACTACAGCTGCACTTCGCAATGCTCAAAATAGTAAAGAAGCTGTCGCTGAAATCATTGCTCGCACTGGTATTGATTTGCATATCATCTCTGGTGATGAAGAAGCAACTTACGATTTTATCGCTGCTACACATGAACTTGATTATCATGATGGTTTTATCATTGATATCGGCGGTGCTAGTACAGAACTCATTCGTTTTGCTGACAATAAAATTATCCAAAAGACTAGCTTGCCTATCGGCTCTTTAGCTCTCCATACAAAATATGCGACTGACTTTTTACCTAGCGAAGAAGAAATCTCACAAATGATAAAAGAAGTTCATGCCATTATTGATACAGCACCTGAATTTAAAGATATTTCCCATGCTGAAATCTGTGGTATTGGCGGTACATGTAAAGGAGCTAGAGCTTTATATAACGAAATGTACACTCAAGATGATGCAAATGAAACTATACCTGCTGACAAAATTCCTGAAATGATTTCTCATTTCACACGTGGGCATAAATTAACAGATAAAGATATCACAACTTTATTAAAAACCGTACCTGACCGTTTGCATACTATCATTCCTGGCATGGTCATAGCTAATGAAATCGCTAAATTAATCCATGCTACAGCAATAACTTATAAAGATGCTGGTATGCGTGAAGGATTTTTATATACTCATGTAATTGAAGGTTAATTATTTATGCAGGAAAATAACGATATTTTACAAATATTATTTTCCTATCAAGATAAAAATTATGCTCAATTTGTACAAAAATTATTGCCTAAAAATATTGATAGAGAAAATATAAAAATTATCGGTATACGTTTACCACAATTGCGAAAAATTGCTAAAGACCTAGTAAAAAATGATTGGCAAGAATTTTTAAATCAGAATACAAATGAATATTTTGAGCAAATCATGCTTGAAGGCTTTGTCATTGCTTATGCTCCTATTGATATAAATGCAAAACAAAAATTAATTCAAAATTTCTTACCTAAGATAAATAATTGGTCTATTTGCGATAGTTTTTGCGCCAGTTTCCAATTAAAAACTAAAGATAAAGATTTATATCTATCTTTTATAAAAAATTATTTAAACAGCCCTAACGAATATGAATTGCGTTTTGCCATTGTGATGTTATTAGACTATTATTTAACAGAAGATTTTGCTGACAATACACTTCAATTAGTCTATAACACAAAAGATATTTCCTATAGTGTAAATATGGCTAAAGCATGGGCTTTTAGTAAATATTTTGCTTTTTATCCAGACAAAGGCTTAAATTTTTTGCAAACACAGTCATTATCTAAAGATGTTTTTAAAATGACTTGTCAAAAAATAAGAGACTCTCACAAAGTTTCTTCTCGTTATAAAGAAGCATTAAAAAATTTATAAAAATTTTTATCAGTTGTTATCTAACATTCATTATTTAACAACTGATTTTTTTATCTAATATAGCCCTAAAGCCTTATATCATAGACTTTTTTCGCTAAAAATGATAAAATATATTAGTTAAGATGATTGTCGTAATTTGTTATTTCGGTCATATTTTGACCGTAGATTAAAATTGAGGTGAGAATGTGACAGAAACTATAAATACAGGAAAAATTCTCCCTGTAAATCTTGAAGATGAAATGAAAAACTCATATATTGATTATGCTATGAGTGTAATTGTTATGCGTGCGTTACCTGATGTACGTGATGGTTTAAAACCAGTTCATCGCCGTATTTTGTATGCTATGCAAGAAGCTGGTATGGGCTCTAATAAACCATATAAAAAATCTGCTCGTATCGTCGGGGAAGTACTAGGTAAATATCATCCACATGGTGATACTTCCGTTTATGATGCTATTGTTCGTATGGCTCAAGATTTCTCTTGCCGTTATGTATTAGCTGATGGTCATGGGAACTTTGGTTCCATTGATGGTGACTCTGCTGCTGCTATGCGTTATACAGAAGTTCGTATGTCAAAAATTGCAGAATTAATGCTCCAAGACATCGATAAAAAAACTGTAGATTTCACACCAAACTATGATGAATCCCTACAAGAACCAGCTGTATTACCATCTAAAATACCAAATCTTTTAGTAAATGGTTCTTCTGGTATTGCCGTTGGTATGGCAACTAATATACCACCACATAATTTAAACGAAGTAATTGATGGCGTTTTACAGATGATTGATAACCCTGAAATTACTGTTGAAGAATTAATGCAAACTATCAAAGGTCCAGATTTCCCTACTGGAGCAATGATTATGGGTCGTGATGGCATTATTTCTGCTTATAAAACAGGTCGTGGTGCAGTAAAAATGCGTGCTTGCACAGAAATCACTACTTTGCCAAATGGTAAACCACGTATCACTGTAACTGAATTACCATATCAAGTAAATAAAGCTCGTCTTGTAGAACGCATTGCTGAACTTGTTCGTGATAAAACAATTGATGGCATTACCGATTTAAATGACGAATCAGACCGCAATGGTATGAGTATTGTAATTGATTTACGTCGCGATGCAAATCCAGAAGTTATTTTAAATCAATTATATCAACATACTCAATTACAAGAAACTTTCGGTGTAATTATGCTTGCTTTAGTTGATGGCAGACCTCGCATTCTCAACTTAAAACAAGTTTTACATTACTATATCAAACATCAAGAAGATGTTATTCGCCGTCGTACACAGTATGAACTCACAAAAGCTCAAGCTCGTGCTCATATCTTAGAAGGCTTAACTATTGCACTTGACCATTTAGACCCAATCATTAAAACTATTCGTGATTCTAAAAATGGCGATAGCGCTAAAGAAGTCTTAATGAGCGACTATACTCTTACTGAAAAACAAGCTCAAGCTATCTTGGATTTAAGATTACAACGTTTAACTGGTCTTGAACGCGAAAAAATCGAAAATGAATATCTTGAAATCTTAGATTATATCTCTGATTTACAAAATATCTTAGCAGATGAACAAAAAATCTTAGATATCATTAAAGAAGAACTTTCTGCTGTTAAAGCTAAATTCGGCGATGCTCGTCGCACTCAAATCACAGATGATAGTTCTGATGTAGATATCGCAGACTTAATTGCTGAAGAAGATGTAGTAATCACTTTAACACATAATAACTATATCAAACGTATCCCAGTAACTACGTATCGCAATCAAAAACGCGGTGGTCGTGGCGTTACTGGCATGGGTACAAAAGAAGAAGATTATGTTGAAAATATGATTATCACATCTACACACAATACAATCTTATTCTTTACTAATAAGGGACTTGTATATCAATTAAAAGGATATGAAATTCCTGAATCCGGTAGAACTGCAAAAGGCACAGCCATTGTAAATCTTTTACCATTAGCAAAAGAAGAAACTATCACAGCTATCATTCCTATTAAGGAATTCTCTAAAGATAGATATTTATTTATGGCTACTCGTCATGGTATCGTTAAAAAGACAGGTCTTAGCGAATTTGATACTAATCGCAAAAAGACAGGTCTTATCGCACTTTCATTAAAAGAAAATGATGAATTAATCGGTGTAAAACTCACTGATGGCAATCGCCAAATCATCATCGGTACTCGCGATGGTATGTCTATTTGCTTCAATGAACAAGATGTTCGTCCTATGGGTAGAACTGCTCGTGGTGTCATTGGCATAAAATTAAAAGGTGAAGATACAGTAATTGGCATGGACAATATCCGTGATGATTGCGAAGTCTTAACTGTTACTGAACATGGCTTTGGCAAACGCACTGCAACTTCTGAATATCGCACACAAACTCGCGGTGGCATTGGTCTTATCAACATCAAAGTCACTGAAAAAACTGGTTTTGTAATCGGCATTAAAGTTGTAGATAGCCAACAAGAATTCATGCTCATTTCTACTGAAGGTATCGTCATTCGCTCAAATATTGAAGAAGTTTCTGTAATTGGCAGAAATACTCAAGGCGTAAAAATGATGAATATGGATAATAATGATAAAGTAGCTGCTCTTGCCGCTTTTGAAATCAAAGAAGACGATAAATAATTTATAAGACAAAAGGATTTTGCTATGTATGATATGGGAAAAATACTCATCTATATAGGAATTGCTCTTGTTATTATCGGTCTATTAATCCATTTTGGTGGAAAATTATTACCTCTAGGTAAATTGCCATTTGATTTTAAATGGGAAGGTAGTAATTGGGGCGTTTATTTTCCTTTAGGTAGTTCTATTTTAATTAGTATTATCTTAACATTAATCTTAAATTTATTATTTCGTTAACTAAAAATACCGCAAATAGTTTTTATCCTATTTGCGGTATTTTTTATTTATGATTTACCTGTAGTATTCATATCTATAGCTGGGACATCTCTTGTTGGTGTTTGTGGCACAGGTTCTTTTTGTTTTGTTATATTATCTTCCACTGGAGTTTCTTCTCTAGTTTCTACTTTTTCTCGATTACTATTTGTTCGTGGACGTTCTTCATCTACTTCAGATTTAAATCGTTTTGTAGATTTTTCTTGTTCTTCACGAAGTCGTTGCAATCTTTCTTCACGTTCCTGTGCAATTTCTCTTTTTATGCGTTCTTTTTCTGTTACTTCTACAGCATTATCAGGAATAGATTCTTCATATTCTATATTATCTTCATGAATAGATGTTGTAATTGATTGATTGATTTTTATGCCTAATGTATTTGCTAAAATCTGTCTTGTCTTACTGATATCTGGTACCCAATAACTAATACCTTCTATATATACTGGTTTACCTGGTAACATTTCTGATTTTAATCCATTATCTTTCGCATCTTGAAGTGTTCCCAAGAAAGATAATATTTCACTAACTGACATATCAGTTTCCACTGAATCAGAAACAGCAGATACAATAGCTGGCAATTTAGGAATAATTGTTGGAGATACTAATTTGTCCATTACTGCTTTCATGAAATTCTGTTGACGTTTGATACGACCTATATCGCCCTCTTCATCACGATAGCGCACATATGTTATCGCAGTCTTGCCGTCCATATGTTGCATACCTGGCTGAAGGTCAATATATAAACCGCCATCATCATCCCATGGGTCTTCATAATACATGCGTTTTTCTACATCAATATCAATACCGCCTAAGGCATCAATAATTTTAGTAAAACCATGTACATTAATTTTTATATAATGATCAATATGTGTATTTAATAAACTTTCAATGGTTTCTTGAGTTAATTTTCTACCACCATAGGCATAAGCGGCATTAATCTTATCAAAGCCATGACCTTTTATTTTTACACGCGTATCACGAGGTACAGATAACAATGCTGCTTGATTTTTATCTGGATCTAATGTCGCTATCATTAGGGTATCGCTTCTTCCCACATCATCAGCGCGCTCATCTACCCCCATAATCATTACAGTAGCCTTATCTTTTGCAACTAACATACCTTTTTTATCATCTTCATTATAATCTGGTTTATTATCAACTAACGCATTAGCAAAAAAAGCTCCTACCATACCAGATAAAATAAAAACAACTACTAATATCAAGATATATTTTACATAACTGCTTTTATTTTTTTTATCTCCATTTCCCAATTATTATCCCTCACATTATTCAAATTCATTTAAATATTAACTATTCTATTATAAGATTTTATCAATTATTCCGCAATTGTTATTTCTCTATTTTAGTAAACGTATACTAAAAAAACTTTATTTTCATAAAAATGAAAATATTATATAATACTAATATCACATCTTATAAAAAGGAGTATTGTTGTGGATAAGAATAAACAAAAATACAAATATCTTTATTTATTGTCAGAAAAATACCCTAATCGTCAATCTGTTGTAACTGAGCTAATTCGCTTAAAAGCTATTTTAAACTTAGCTCGACCAACAGAACATTTTATGAGTGATTTACATGGTGAATATGAGTCCTTCTTCCATATTCTCAATAATTGCTCTGGTGTTATCAAAGAAAAAGTAGATTATTTATTTTCTGAAGAAATGTCCACCTCACAAAAAGCTGAATTTTGTACTTTAATTTATTATCCTAAAGAAAAAATACTCAATTTAAAAAAACAAAAATTAATCACTACTCAATGGTATTCTCAAAATCTCATCTATTTATTGCGTCTATCAAGATTGATGTCTTATAAATATCCTCAATCAGAATTAAAAAATTTACTGCCTAAAGGATATGAAACCATCATTCTTGAATTGCTCACAGCTAGACCAAATGATGATACTTTCCAAGAGGTATATTTCAATACTATCTTAAATACTTTAATCAATATTAATAGTGGTACAGATTTTATCATTGCCTTTACAAAATTCATCAAAAAACTAGCTGTTGCTCATTTGCATATCGTCGGCGATATTTATGACCGAGGGCAACGACCTGACTCTATCATAGATATGCTACGTCAACATCATTCTGTAGATATTCAATGGGGCAATCATGATATCTTATGGATGGGTGCAATGTGTGGTAATGAAGCTTGTATAGCGACAGTAGTGCGAAACTGTTTATCTTATAATAATACTGCCGTTTTAGAAAAAGGATATGCTATCAGCCTTCGCTCTCTATCTTCTCTAGCTAGCAAACTCTATCCTAATAAAACACTATTAATCGCTATGCAACGCACTATCTCTATAATTTTATTTAAATTAGAAGGACAACTCATAAAACGCAATCCAGATTTTCAAATGGATAGTCGTCTTTTATTAGATAAAATAGATTACACCTCTAAACATATAAAAATAAATAATATATCTTATCCAATAAAAAGCCCGTCCTTCCCTACAATAAATCCTCAAAATCCTTATGAATTATCTTTAGAAGAAGCTGAAGTCTTATCTGATATAAAATCAGCATTTTTAGATAGTGTACGCTTGCGCAAACACATTGATTTTCTTTACCAAAAAGGTAGCGTCTATAAAGCATATAATAACAATTTACTCTATCATGGTTGTATACCACTAAATGATGATGGTAGCTTCATGCGTATTCATCTAAATAACAAATATTATTCTGGAAAAAATTATTTAGATTTCGTTGATAAAACTATTCGCCAAGCATATCTTGGTCTATATGAACAAAAAAATATCGACTTAATGTATTATTTCTGGTGTGGCAGATATTCACCATTTTCTGGTAGAGAATTTAAAACATTTGAACGTATGTTTATTGAAAATACGGATACATGGATTGAACCTTCTGATGCGTATTATAAATATTGCAATGATGAAAAAATCTGCGATATGATACTCGAAGAATTTTCCTTAAAAACAAAACGTGGACATATAATCAATGGTCATGTTCCTGTAAAAGTAAAAGAAGGAGAAAGTCCTGTAAAAGCAAATGGAAAATTAATCATCATTGATGGTGGTTTTTGTAAAGCTTATCATAAAAAAACAGGAATTGCTGGTTATACGCTAATTTCTAATTCACGTGGTTTACGTCTTTTAGAACATCAATCATGTGCTAATATCAAAGAGTCTTTAAAAGCCAACCAAGACATTGAGTCCGTTTCTTGTACTTTAGAATTACAAAATTATCATTCTTCAACTGCCGATACTGATTTAGGTGAAGAAATCCAATGTCAAATAAATGATATCTACCATTTAATGCTCGCTTATCAAAATGGTTTAGTTCCTGAACAAGCTTAATATTATATACAAAGGCAATTTATTTTATTTTTCAATAAGATGAATTGCCTTTTTTGACATCTTCCTGATTATTTGAGATAATTTTCATATATAAATATAATAAAAAGGATAGATTAATACTTATGACTTTATTTCTTTTAATCAGTGCAATTATCTTAATTGCTTGCGTAATTGGAAGTAAATTATCTACTCGTTTTGGCGTACCTACACTTGTGTTTTTCATTGGTCTTGGTATGCTCTTTGGTTCTGATGGTTTATTTAAAATTCATTTTGAAGATTATTCTCTTGCCGAAAAAATCTGTTCTGCCGCTCTCATTTTCATCATGTTTTATGGTGGCTTTGGTACCAAATGGAAAACTGCTCGACCTATAGCTAAACAAGCTGTTTTACTGAGTACTTTTGGCGTATTTATCACAGCTGCACTCACTGGTATTTTTTGTCATTTAATATTAGGTTTACCACCACTTGAAGGATTATTAATCGGTGCTGTGCTTAGTTCTACTGACGCCGCTTCTGTCTTTTCTATTTTGCGTTCACAAAAATTAAATCTAAAATACAGTACTGCTCCTATGCTAGAAATTGAAAGTGGTAGTAATGACCCTTGTGCTTATATGCTGACCATAATTTTATTAACTAGCATTGGCAGCAGCTTAAACTTTTTTGATATTTCCTATTTAATTTTTGCTCAATTTGCTTATGGAATTATCATCGGTGTCGTCTTAGCTTTTATCGCTTCTTGGATATTAAAAAATGTTCAATTCGGCGAAAATGGTTTTGACTCTATCTTTTTAGTTGCTATTGCCTTAGCTGCTTATGCCCTTCCTTCGTTAGTTGATGGTAATGGTTATTTAAGCACTTATATTGCAGGTATCATCTTAGGCAATCAAAATATCCCGAAAAAGAAAAATCTCGTAAACTTCTTCGATGCTTTTAATGGCATGATGCAAATGCTCATCTTCTTCTTATTAGGTTTATTAGTATTTCCTTCAAAATTACCATATTATTTTGTCCCTGCTTTGTTTATTGCTATTTTCCTTACATTCATCGCTAGACCTATAACCATGGCAATATTATTGTCTCCATTTAAATCTCCTTTAAATCAACAATTAATCATGTCATGGGCTGGTCTTCGTGGAGCTGCTTCCATCGTTTTTGCGATTGTCGCTGTCGTATCACCAAATTATGCTGATGACTCAATTTTTTCCATCGTCTTCTGTATCGTACTTTTATCTTTATTATTCCAAGGTGCTTTATTGCCATCTGCTTCAAAACATCTAAATATGATTGATGAACACGAAAATGTATTAAAAACTTTCAATGATTACACTGACGAAAACAATATCCATTTCACTTGTTTAGAATTAAATAATTCACACCCATGGATTAATAAACAAATTCGCGATATCGGTTCTATCCCAGGTACATTGATTGCTGCTATCTTGAGAAAAGGAGCCACAATAACGCCAAAAGGCGATACCTTCTTGCGCGATGGAGATACACTCATCATTTGCGCTAAAACCTATCAAGGCAATGATAATATCACTTTAAATGAAATAAATATTGATTCTAATAATGAATTCATTGGCAAAAAACTTCGCGATATTGATATCAAAAAAGACTCACTTGTTGTTTTAATCCAACGAAACGGCGTAGATATCATACCTGATGGCGATACTATTCTAGAAGAAAAAGATACGCTTGTAGTTTTCTCTCAAAAAAATCTTTTTCATTTAGCTTAAATTAAAATCAAATATAAAATAAAAAGATAGTTATAAGACAAAATTTAGTCTCATAACTATCTTTTTTAATTTAAATTTTATTACATGATAGATTTATAAATTTCTTTAATAGCTTCTACACTTACATCTCTTGGATTTCCTGGTGTACAAGCATCAACAAAAGCAGATTCAGATAAAAATTGAAGGTCTTCTTCTTTTACACCTAATTGAGTCAATTTCTGAGAAATTCCCACATCTACACTCAATTTTTCTACGGCTTCAATACAAGCCTGACGAGCCTGTTCAATACTCATATCTTCTGTATTTTTTACGCCCATAGCTACTGCGATATCACGATATTTATCTGCTGTTGATGGCGCATTAAATTTCAATACTGGTGTTAATAAAATAGCACAAGCAACACCATGTGGAATGTCATATACTGCACTCAATGGATGAGCCATAGAATGTACTATACCTAAGCCAACATTAGAAAAGCCCATTCCTGCAATATATTGACCTAAAGCCATTTGTGCTCTACCTTCTGGATCACCTTTAACAGAATCTCTTAAAGAACGAGCTATGATTTCAATAGCTTTTATATGCATCATATCTGTTAATTCCCATGCACCTTTAGTGATATAACCTTCGATAGCATGAACAAGTGCGTCCATTCCTGTTGCTGCACAGAGTTTTGGTGGCATAGATGCAGTCATATCTGGATCAATAATTGCCACTACTGGAATATCATGTGGGTCAGCACAAACAAATTTACGATTTTTTTCTTCATCAGTAATTACATAATTGATAGTTACTTCTGCTGCTGTACCAGATGTTGTGGATACGGCAATAATTGGCATTGCTTTATGTTTAGTTGGTGAAGCACCTTCTAGACTTCTAACATCAGCAAATTCTGGATTTTTCATAATGATAGCAATTGCTTTACTTGTATCAATAGCACTACCGCCACCTACAGCAACAATTACATCAGCACCACATTGTTTACAAAAATCCACGCCTTCAGTAACATTTTTGATTGTAGGATTAGCTTTTATTTTATCGTAAATTTCATAATCTATTTTTGCTTCATCTAAAATATCACATACTTTTGTAGCTACTTTAAATTTAAGTAAATCTTTATCTGTAACTAACATAACTTTTTTTAAGCCACGATTAATTACTTCATTTGCAATTTCTTTTATTGCTCCTTTACCAAAATAAGATGTTTCATTTAATATTGTTCTACAAATCATTTAAATGCCTCCATTATAATATATGATTTAATTGTTCTTTTTTTCACAAAATTTTATTTAAATATACAATAAACAAAAATCAAATTTCTTTTTCTTATTATAAGTCATAAATTAACATAAATCAATATAAAACAACACAATTTTATATAAAAAAAGATATTCTCACTAGAATATCTTTTTCTTACTTATAATCATTTTAATCTATTAAATACATATTTTGCCATGACAACTTGCATGATAAATAAAATCATCAGTAAATAAAATACGGATATAATTCCTATTCCTTGAGCGATAAATCCCAAGATAGCAGGTCCTAATATAACGCCTGTATAACCCATGCAAGTTACTGCTGTAACAGCAGCATTTATCGGCATATCTTTTTGATATTGCAACAAACTATATAATACAGGCACAATATTTGCAGCACCTAAACCAAGTAAAACAAAACCAACCAACATTAAATAGAAATTATCTATAATAATTATCCATAAAAATCCTAATCCAGCTAAACTACTTCCTAATACTACAGCTTTTTCCTCGCCTAAAAATTGTACTACTTTATCCCCAATTAAACGCATGATAAGCATTGCTACAGAAAAAACAGCATATCCTACACCAGCTAAAGATAATTCTACATCTTTTACCTCAGCTAAAAATACACCGCCCCAATCCATGATTGCACCTTCGCCTAAAAAGCTCACACATGCTAAAATGCCGAATAAAACAACAATTCCTTTAGGAATAGCAATCGCACTTTCACTATTAGCGCTTTTATAATCTAAAAAATATCTGCCAAAGAAAATTACAATAGCTAAAATTATTAAACAATGAATGATTGCTATAAAAAATACATCAAGTCCCATCTTAGCTAAAATACTGAATAAGCCAGCGCTACAAAAACAACCAACACTCCAAAAACCATGCATACTAGACATCATGCGCTTTTGTGATAATTTTTCAACAACAACAGCATTGATATTCATACAAACTTCTGTACAACCCATAATAGCGCCTACTAAAATCAAACAAATAGCATACGACCAAACATTAGGTAAACAAGACAACGCTACTAATACTATCGCAAATAAACTACCTGTAGTAACCATCACTTTTTTACAACCAAATTTTTTACCTAAAAGACCACCAATCGGTATAACAATAAAAGCACTTATACCTATGCACAATAATAATAATCCCAAAATATCTGCTTCAATATGTAAACGTTCTTTAATCATAGGTATCATAGGCGCCCATGTGGAAATGGCAAAACCTGGTATAAAAAAAGCCATTCTAGCTGCATACTGTTCTTTTTTACCGACCTTAAACTGCATTAACTCTTTGTCTTCTAAACTCACAAATAAACCTCTTTTCTTTTTTTATTTTAGATAAACTCCTATATATACATACTATATTATATGAAATTAATAAAAAAAGCTATAATAATAAAACCTTGTATAGCCTAATTTTTTTTAGCTATACAAGGTTTATTATTATCATATTTAATTTAAAACTTTAAATACATAAGAAGATACTATTGCTTGCAAAATAAACAGTCCAGCTAAGATACAAAATACTGCTACAATACCAATCCCATGAGCAATAAATCCTAATAGCGCAGGGCCAAACATTACTCCTAAATACCCCATACTTGTCACTGCTGTTACAGCTGCATTAATCGGCATTTCTTTTTGTCTGCCCAATAAAGTGAATACTACAGGAACAATATTTGCAGCTCCAAAACCAAGAAGAATAAAACCAAATTGCATCATAAAGAAATTATCAAAAACAATAGAAATTATATATCCTACACTTGCTACTATTCCACCAAAAATAACAACGCGCTGTTCGCCTAATTTTTGTACTACTTTATCACCAATCAAGCGACCAATGAGCATAGCTGCTGAAAATACTGCATAACCAACACCAGCTAAAGATAAATCTACACCTTTAGCTTCTGTCAAAAATACACCACTCCAGTCCATCATACCACCTTCGCCTAAAAAGGATATAACGGCTAAAACTCCAAATAAAGTTACAATTCCCTTTGGTATAGCGATAGCTTTACCATTACTAGCACCTTTATACGGTAAGAAATATCTACTGAAAGCAAAAATGATCATGAAAATAATAATACAATGTATAATTGCTATTTGACTAATACCCAAACCTAATTTAGCCAAAATACTAAATAAGCCAGCTCCAGCAAAACAACCTACACTCCATAAAGCGTGCATACCAGACATCATGCGTTTTTGAGAAAGTTTCTCTACGATTACAGCGTGAATATTCATATTTACATTCAATATACCACCTATACCACCTAAAACAAATAAAAAGATAGCATACATATAAATATTAGGCAACATGGATAATATTATAATTTCTACGCCCATGCACAAACCCATAACACGCAAAACTTTTTTACAGCCAAATTTTTGTGCAAACAATCCAGCTATAGGCATCATTAAAAAAGAACTTACACCAATACATAATAATAATAACCCCAATACATCAGCGCCAATTTGTAAACGTTCCTTTATAATTGGTATCATTGGTGCCCATGTAGATATACCAAAACCTGCAACAAAAAATATTATTCTAGCTGCATATTGTTCTTTTTTCCCCACTTGAAATAAATTCAAATCCTGTTCTTTTACACTCAAAACATTATCACCTCTTACTAAAAATACTGATATATTATATCTATACTTCTATTTTCTGTCTAGTAGGATATTTATATTATTTGTTGACATTCAATTTATAGCTTTCTATAATATAGTTTGATTTCAAACTATATTGGAGGTAATAAAATGTTATCTGACGAATTGCATTTTCTTTTATTAAAAAGTTTTCATCACAGTAACAAAAATATTGTCCAAAAGATTTCATCACTAAAACTTTTACCTGGTCAGCCCAAAATTTTAGAATATCTTTTAGAACATAACGGCTCTATAGCTAAAGATATAAGTAACTATTGCGTCTTAGACAAATCAACTATCACCAGTTTATTAGTTCGCATGGAAAAAGATGGTTTAATTACGCGAAAAACACATTCTACAGATAAACGTTCTGCTTATATCTATTTGACTGAAAAAGGTCTTCAAATGGCTCATAAAGTAAAAGAAATTTGCTTTAGCATTGATGATAAAGCCTTAAAAAACATTCCACCTCAAGAGCAACAACATCTTTTAAAAACACTTAATACAATAATCAAAAATTTAGAGGAGGAATAATCTTGAAAGTCATTTCTCTACGTTATTTTTATTTCTTTTTAGGTATTATTATAAATTCATTTGGCATAGCTTTTATCACTAAAAGTAATTTAGGTACCTCACAAATATCATCTATTCCCTATATTTTTAGCCTTGAATATACAGATTTCAGCTTTGGTTTAACAACCTTCATCTTCAATATAATTTTTATCTTAATTGAAATAGCACTTTTACGCCGTGATTTTGAACCTATACAATTTTTACAAATAGTAGCCAATATCATATTTAGCTTCTTCATTGATGTTAGCATGAATTTACTATCAGCCTTTGAGCCTGAAACCCTTATCGTAAAATTAATATCGCTTTTTATTGGTTGTACGATTTTAGCTATTGGTATTTGTATAGAAGTTGCACCAAATGTAATAGTCGTTCCAGGTGAAGGTGTTGTCCGTGCTCTTGCTTTGGCCATTGCTATTAAAAAACCAAAAGTAAAATTCGGCACTATAAAAATTTATTTTGATGTAACACTCATCATTATTGCTTGTATCTTATCTTTTATTTTCTTTGGCGAATTAAACGGCATTGGACTAGGTACCATCGTTTCTGCATTGATAGTAGGAAGATTTATAAATTTAGTAAACCGTCATTTCAAATTTCTCAGACATATCCGTGCCTTAGCTCGTTTAAAATAATCTTTAAGAAACTAATTTCAATCCTACTACTGAAAATAAAATTAAAAAAATACAAAATAAACGGCGCCAATTAGCACTTTCTCCGTATTTGATAATACTCACAGCCACGCCTCCCACAGAACCGATACCAGACCATACGGCGTATGTAATGCTCATCGGCAAAGTATCTAATGCCAAATTCAGCAAAACAAGACTGCCGCCGAACGCCAGACACATCTTCACGATAAGCACTGACGATTTTTTCAAACCGAATTTTTTAATAAGCTGCCACTTATTCATATAATTAATACTTAAAACTTCCAGTAATCCGGCAACAATAACAAAAATCCAATCCATAACTTAAAACCTCATCTTTCTACTTGTTCATTCAACAATTTTAAACCGATTATACCAACAATCAAAGTAACCATAAATACAAGCTGCCAAAAACTCGGTAATATGCCAAATCCCAAAAATTCCACCAAAATCGTACCGATAGAGCTAAGCCCTACAAATACGGAATACGCCGTTCCTACCGGCAATGTATTTCCCGCCGTAATCAGACAGTAACTTGAACCCATGATAGAAAGACACGTCACCGCCCATTCCCATGGAAGTTCAGCGTATTTAAGCCCCGTAATCCACATCAATTCAAAAAAAGTAGCACCTAAAATTTTTACCCAGCCGATATTCATCACAAAAACCTCCTGAAAATTAATTTTATAAAACAAAAAAGGCTATAGACTGCTGTTTGATTCAGAAACAGCAAAATCTATAGCCTTTTTTCAGACGCTTTCATTTACTTATGGTAGTTTAACAAAATTATTTTTATTTGTCAAATGCCGTTTAATCTAAACTAATTTTTTCACGTCTTTTGGAAAGCTCCTTCAATATATTAAAATAAAAACTTCCATTTAATTTATAAAATTTAAGATAGATAAATAAAATAATAATAAATAATGAAGCAGATGCTACAAACATCATTAATCTAAGACCTAATATCGTATCTGCAGTTTGCATTACATTCGGTACATAACCAACTAAAGACAAAACCATTGCCCCTATAAAGCCAGCTATAGCTGAACCAAATTTTGCTGTAAAAGTCTGCACCGAAAAAACTATTGCTTCACTTCTAACACCACATTTATATTCACCATAATCAACTGTATCTGCTAACATCACTGTAGTTGATACACCAGCCAAAGCATTTCCTAAACAAAATAAACTAGCTACACTGAAAAATAAAACAACACTTGATTTTTGGTCATCACCAACAAAAAACATACCTAATAAACCTAAAACTAATAAAACAGCAGATAAAATATAAACTACTTTTCGTGAAAATTTATTTGCTAAAAATGGAAAAGCTATCAAACCTATAGAGCCAACGATAAAATTAACTATGCCAAAAATAGAAAACCATTCTTCATGACAAACTACATATTTGAAAAAATAAATATTCATTCCAGTCCATAAAAATACTGCAATTTGCTGTAATATCGTCATAAAAATAATAATTAATAATTGATCATTTTCCTTCAAGAAATTCAATACTTCACTAAGTTTAATATCTCTTTTATTTTTTATAACTACATGTTCACTGACATTTCTAACACATATTATTTCACAAATATTGAATACAATAGCTACAATCACGGCAAATCTCAAATAGCCATCACTTTCACTCGCTCCCATATTCACGCCTAAACAAGCGATTACTAATAAACCAATTGTAGACATCATTTGACCACCAAAAGTCGCAAATAATCTAGATAACATAGAAATTTCATTTCTAACCTTAGCATCATTTGAAAATGCCGGTATCATTGCCCAAAAAGGTACGTCCATCAATGTATATGTAAGACTCCATAACAGATATGTAACAATACACCAGACATTTATCAAAATTCCTTGTAAAAAAATTGCTGGATTTAAATATAATAGAATTAAAACAAAAGAATTTATTATTGTTCCTATTAAAATCCAAGGACGAAATTTTCCCCATTTAGTTTTTGTATTATCAACAAGCCAACCCATAAAAGGATTAGTTATAGCATCTACAATACGAACCACTAAAAATAAAGTACTCACAAAAATTAACGATACACCAACAACATCAGTATAAAAAATCATCAGAAAAGCAGCTATCATATTATAAATAAAATCTTTTCCATAAGCTCCTATTCCATAAGATAATTTCTCTTTCCATAAAAGTTTTTCCATAAATAAATTTGCTCCTCCATTTTTTTAATTTTTATAAAATAAAAAGACTATAACTCCTCTGTTTTGTTCAGAAACAGAAAAAGTTATAGTCTAAAATGACGAATTCAATATTTTTCTATGGAAATATTATGCAAAATTTTTAATGAGTTGTCAATAATTATTCATAAAATATAAAGAAAAAAGCACTGAGATATTTCAGTGCTTTTTTTCTTAACTGGCAACTTCCTATCCTCCCAGCACGTCTCC
>UMBE01059594.1_pt1 | contig 20616 bp, 14 predicted proteins | sample 1963881 | NCBI WGS metagenome assembly UMBE01 (sample SAMEA4835933, study PRJEB28245) | human gut metagenome | biome: gut microbiome; material: fecal sample | place: Denmark | collected 2008 | reverse complement strand
TAGAATTCAACAATGACTGGGACGAACTTTTAAAGGACGAATTCAAAAAGGAATATTATCTTCGTCTGCGTCAGTTTCTTATAAATGAATACAGAACTCAGCGTATTTTTCCGGGTATGTATGATATTTTCAATGCATTTAAATATACGTCTTATGACAATGTAAAGGCCGTTATTATCGGTCAGGACCCTTATCATGGCGTCGGACAGGCTCACGGTCTTTGCTTTTCAGTAAAAAAAGGAGTTGCTCCTCCGCCGTCACTGGTTAATATTTTCAAGGAAATAAAAGAAGATGTCGGTATCGACAATACCGGAAAACACGGAGAGCTTACTAAATGGGCTGAAAACGGCGTTCTTTTGCTTAATAATGTACTGACTGTACGTGAAGGCTGCGCTAACAGTCATAAGGGTATGGGCTGGGAAGAGTTTACAGACGATGTAATAAAGCTTCTGAATGAGCGTGAAAAACCTATGGTATTCCTGCTGTGGGGTGCAAATGCACGGGCAAAAACAAAAATTATTACTAATCCCAATCATCTTATACTTACATGCGCCCACCCCAGTCCGCTTTCGGCATATAACGGATTTTTCGGATGCAGACATTTTTCAAAAGCAAATGCGTTTTTAAAGTCTCATGGAATAGAAGAAATCGATTGGAGTATTGATTAAAAAGGAGTTCATATTATGAAAATAAAACAGATGTTTGAAAAAGGAACGGTTTTTTCCTTTGAGATCTTTCCTCCGAAAAAACTTCTTCTATAGATACAATATACAATACCCTTGAACAGCTGAGAGACCTTAAACCTGATTTTATCAGTGTTACATTCGGTGCGGGAGGAAGCTCGAATAATAATACTACTTGTGAAATTGCGCAAACTATAAAGGAAAAATACGGTATAGAATCTGCGGCACATCTTCCGTGTATTAATTATACAAAGGAAGAAATAGTAAAAATTCTGGGAGAATTTAAGAAACACGGTATTTCAAATATTCTCGCTTTAAGAGGGGATATAAATCCCGATATTCCTCCGAAAAGTGATTTTAAGTATGCAAGCGATTTGATTTCTTTTATTAAACAGCATGGTGATTTTGATATTGCAGGCGCATGCTATCCGGAAGGACATATGGAAACGGATAATCTTGTAACTGACGTTTTGAATCTGAAGAAAAAGATCGAAGCCGGTGCGGAACATCTGATTTCTCAGCTTTTCTTTGATAACAGTTATTTCTATTCATTTCTGGAAAGAACTCAGATCGCCGGAATTGACGTTCCTATTGAAGCCGGAATTATGCCCGTAACCAATAAAGGACAGATCGAAAGAATGGTTTCCATGTGCGGTGCAAGTTTGCCGTCTAAATTTGCAAAAATGATCCAAAAATACGAGCATTCTCCGGAGGCTTTGCGTGATGCCGGAATTGCTTACGCAATTGACCAGATCGTGGATCTTGTTTCAAACGGCGTTGACGGTATACATCTTTATACCATGAACAATCCTTATGTTGCAAAACGTATAAGCGAAGCCGTTGAAAGTATTATCAGGAGTTAAATTTTGATTGTTTTAAATGAAATTAACAAAGACGAAGCGTTACGATATATGGGGCATAGAGGTGAAATTCCTCAGACTCTTAAAGAATTGGTACTCAAATGCGAAAAGCAGCTTTTGGAAGTCATACGACCTGCGTATATTTTTAAATGCTTTGATATCGAGACATCAGAAGAAGGTGTCAGGGTTTTAAATACCTCCCTGACCTTTAAGGGCAATGATATAAAAAATCATCTTGAGGGTTGTTCAAAGGCGGTTTTAATGTGTGCTACTATAGGTGCAGATGCAGACAAGCTTATAAGGCTTACTGAAATTTCGGATATTTCTGCGGCTTTTGTTATGGATTCACTGGCAAGTGCGGCTATAGAACAGGTATGTTTGGAAACGGATAAGATCATTAAGGAAACCTTTCCGTCGGATTTTTTTACTTGGCGTTTTTCACCGGGATACGGGGATTTTCCAATTGAAATACAAGGTGAATTTTTAGACGTTATGAATGCTCAAAAGCGTATAGGACTTAATGTGGGTTCGGGAAATATACTGATTCCCAGAAAATCAGTAACCGCTGTTGCAGGACTATCTCAAACTCCTGTTCCCAAAAAACGCAGGGGATGCGTATGCTGCAATATGGCAGAGGTGTGTCAGTACAGAAAAAGAGGTGATCATTGTGGATTTTAAACAGCTTTTAAAAAATGATTTTATTATTCTTGACGGTGCTATGGGTACTATGCTTCAAGCGGCGGGTCTTGAAGCGGGCGGTATTCCGGAGCTTCTTAATATTACTGATCCGGAATTGATTGAAAATATCCATAAAAAATATATTGAAGCCGGATCGGATATAGTTTATGCAAATACATTCGGTGCGAATCGTTATAAATTAAAGAACCACAGTGTAGATGAAATAATCGGAGCAGGAATTGCAATAGCCAAAAGGGCATGTAACGGTAAGGCACTGGCGGCTCTTGATATTGGACCTATAGGTCAGCTTTTAGAGCCTACAGGTACGCTGAAATTTGAGGAAGCCTATGATATCTTTAAGGAACAGATAATTGCCGGACGTGACGCTGACGTAATCGTTTTTGAGACTATGACGGATCTTTACGAGCTTAAAGCGGCAGTATTGGCGGCAAGGGAAAATTCTGACAAACCTATCTTATGTACTATGACCTTTGAGGAAAATCAGAGAACCTTTACAGGCTGCTGTATATCATCAATGGCTCTTACGTTAAACGGTCTGGGTGTGGACGCTATGGGAATCAACTGTTCACTTGGTCCGGAACAGCTTGCCCCTCTCTGCGACGAGCTTTTAAACTGGACTGATATTCCGGTAATCTTAAAGCCTAATGCCGGACTTCCCGATCCTGCAACAAATAAGTATGACGTACTTCCCGAAGATTTTGCAAGTCAGATGAAAACAGCCGCTGAACACGGAGTAAAAATATTCGGCGGCTGCTGCGGAACAACTCCGGATTATATACGAGAACTGAAAAAGGCTTTATCCGAAACAAAGCCTGTAAAAAGAACTGCTGAAAAACGTGCGGCAATATGCTCGCCCTCTAAAACGGTTGTGATAGATCAGCCAAGAATTATCGGAGAGCGTATAAATCCTACGGGTAAAAAGTTATTTAAAGAGGCACTGCGAAATAACGACATGGGTTATATTCTCAATCAGGCTATTGAGCAGACTCATGCAGGTGCAGATATACTGGACGTAAATGTGGGACTTCCGGAAATTGACGAAAAAGACATGATGGTAAGGGCAATCAAGGAATTGCAGGGTATTACAGATGTTCCGCTGCAAATCGACTCCACTATTCCCGAAGTACTTGAAGCAGCTCTTAGAGTTTACAACGGTAAGCCTATTGTCAATTCGGTAAACGGCGAAGAGAAATCTATGGAAACGGTACTGCCTCTTGTAAAAAAATACGGTGCTTCCGTAGTTGGTTTAACACTTGACCAGAACGGTATTCCGCCAAAAGCAGAAGAAAGATTTGCAATTGCTCAGAGGATCTTAAAACGTGCACAGGAATATGGAATTCCTAAAGAGGATGTTTATATAGACTGCCTTACTTTAACTGCTTCTGCGGAACAGGAAGCTGTCATGGAAACGCTTAAAGCGTTAAAGCGGGTAAAGGACGAGCTTGGACTCAGAACAGTACTGGGCGTTTCAAATATTTCTTTCGGACTGCCCAACAGGCCTGTTATCAATCAGAATTTTCTTACAATGGCATTAACTCATGGACTTGATCTTCCCATTATAAATCCTAATGTGGACGCTATGACAGGTGCAGTAAGGGCATACAAGCTGTTGACAAATATTGATAAAAATTCAGCAGAATATATCGCCGCATATAACGATACAGGAAAACCCAAACCGGCGGCAACGGACAATTCAAAGGATATTTCATTGTCCTATGCAATTGAAAACGGCTTAAAGGAAGAAAGTGCAAAGGCTACGGCAAAAATGCTGGAAACCTGTGATTCTATGGAGATAGTAAATGAGACTCTTATTCCTGCCCTTGATAAAGCAGGAGAGCTTTTTGAAAGGGGAAAGATTTTTCTTCCTCAGCTGATTCTTACTGCCGGTGCGGCACAGGCGGCGTTTGGGGTAATTCGTGAAAAAATGATGGCTGCTAATGCAGCTCCCGTAAGCAAGGGGAAGGTAGTGCTTGCAACGGTTAAGGGTGATATTCACGATATTGGAAAAAATATTGTAAAAGTACTTCTGGAAAATTACGGTTACGACGTTATTGACCTTGGCAAGGACGTTCCCTGCGAATCAGTCGTTGAAGCAGCAATTGAACACAAGGTAAAGCTTGTGGGACTTTCTGCACTTATGACTACAACGTTAAAGTCTATGGAGGATACCATAAAGCTTCTCAGGGAAAATAATGTTGACTGTAAGGTAGTAGTGGGCGGGGCGGTACTCACTCCCGAATATGCGGATCAGATAGGCGCAGATTTCTATGCAAAGGACGCTAAGGAAACAGTGGACATTGCAAAACAGATAGTAGGATAATATGAAGAAAAAAATAAATCTGCTGATTCCTGCAATGCTTGACTTTCATTTTCCGCTGTTGAAATATGCATTTTGTTCAGGAAACTACAATGCGGTAATACTTGATTACAGCGAAAATATAGCGGAGATCGGACTTCGATACTCTCATAACGATCTTTGCTATCCTGTAATACTAATTATCGGACAGATGATTACTGCGTTGAAAAGCGGTAAATACGATATGACTGAAACAGCGTTTATGATACCACAGGCAGGAGACGCTTGCAGGGGTTCTAATTATATATTTATGATAAGGAAAGCTATGAAGCGTGCGGGATTCGGAAATGTTCCTGTAATTTCCCTTAATTTTAAAGGTTTAGAGGACGAAAACAGACTGAAAATAAATATCGGTATGATAAGGAGAGGTCTGGCGGCTGTTATGTACGGGGATATACTAATGATCCTGCGCAATCAGATAGAGGCGTATGAGGAAATTCCCGGAGAAACCGACGCTCTATGCGATAAGTGGACGGATATTTTAAGAGATGGAATTATAAGCGGCAGACTGCTGTCCGTTAGAGCGATGAAAAGAAAATTTGCAGAAATATCCTCAGATTTTGCGAAAATAAAGCAAAAAAAGAATCGAAAACCGCTTGTGGGTATAGCAGGAGAGCTTTACGTAAAGTACTGTCATTTGGGCAATCAGAATCTTTGCAGTTTTTTGCAGGAGGAGCACTGCGGCTGTTATATCAACGGGTTTTCGTGGTATCTTTTATACTATCTTGATACTCATCTTGCAGAAAATAATTCTGTAATGGGAATTGCTTATAAAGCTGTCATGAGTTATCTTGAAAGCATTCAAAGAGAAATGACTTCTTGTATTCATAGACATGGATTTGTCTGTGCTGACGAATTCAGCAATTTTAAGGAAAAGGCGTCTGAGTTTGTAAGTTTTGGCTGTAATATTGCTGACGGCTGGCTTATAGGCGGTGAAATTGTAAATATGTATAAATCAGGTATCAGAAAGATTGCTTGTGTTCAGCCTTTCGGGTGCATGCCGAATCATGTATTCGGGAAAGGGATATATTCTTCCCTACAGCGGCAGTTGGACGGTATTATGATATCAAGCTTTGATTATGATTCCGGCAGCGCAGGGGTAAATGCGGATAACCGTATAAGAATGCTTATAGATTTTTAATTATATAATAAAACGGTGTACAGTTTAAACTGTACACCGTTATTTTATTTTTATGATTTTTTACCCAGATCATCTTCTGAAATAGTTTGCAGGATAAAATTGATAATTGCTAAAGAGTCCTTGGTATCTATAGATGAATCGTATACACAGTTTGCATTTTCAAGAGCTGTGTCTGACTTAAGAGGATATCCGGCATTGTTTAGCAGATATTTATTCAGAATGACAATATCAGTAGAATCAATCAGTCCGTCTTCGTTCACGTCACCGTACTTAATTTTGCTTAAGTCGCCTGTATAGCTTGGAACAGTAGCCTCCTCTGTAGACTGTTGGCTTTCTGACGATGAAACTGAGGTGGAGACTGTAGTAACAGTAGTTTCAACAGATGATGCAGAGGTTACGGCAGGAGTAGTTATAATAGGAACAGGAGGCAGTTCGATACTCTGGAAATCAATACCCAGATCGGCATATTTGCTTGTTGATTTTGTTTCCATAAAGCCGTTTGTATTCAAAGTACCGTCTGCATTTCTCCAGAGCTTATGGAAGTCGCTGCCCATAGCAGGAGCAGTAATGCTTATGAAATCGTCGTCTGTGATAGCGGCTCCCTTTGTACCGACCTTTTCACCGTTTGCAACGTTTACTTTATCTGTAACATAGTAGTATCCGCTGTTGTAATAAACTGCGTTTTCGATAGTACCAACAAACTTATCGTTAGCCAGTTTCAGAGAAACTCCCGGAGCAAGAGCCTTTGTAAGTTCGTCTTGATTTATATAGCTTATAATATTTGAAAAATCACAGCCGTCGTCTACACAGCGGTAAACCGAGTAATTAGGCTTTCCGTTAGCGCCTACGCTGTTGTTGTAAGCAGTGCAGTTTTTAAGGCTTTCAAGCTTTGGATTGTTGTTGTCAGTAAATCCGCAGTTTAAGTTTTCAAAAGCAAGGCAGTTTTCAACAATATGCGCACTTCCAACGCCGCTTCCGCCCAGCTTAAAGCCGTTGCCGTCACAGTCGCCGTAGCCTTCGCCGAATTCTGTATAGCCGTTTCTGAATGCAATACAATTGCGCAGCGTTACAACGCCGATAGGACCGGTTTCAGACTTTGCAAATAGATCCCAGCCGTCATCGCTGTTATTGTATGCCATACAGCCGTCAAATACGTTTCCTTCGCCGCATGTAAGCTTAGCGGCAAAACCGTCCGCATTTTCCATTGATTTGTTATCACAGTTATTTTTTGATGTACAGTTAAGAATCAGATTATTTGAAGGCCATTGTGCAATAGTATTATATGCTGATTGGTAACGTGAGATCTGAAGACCTGTGTCCTGATTATCGTTGAATACCATCATTTCTATAATGTTGTTGTCGCCTGAAAGGAGCATGCCGTTATCGCCTGCACCCTTTATTTCAAAGCCTTTGAAATACCAGTAGGAACCGTCAAGCACAACGCCTCTGTTTGCATCGGCAATTGCCATAGCCGAGAAATCCCATATAACTTCATCTCCGGGGTAAGCCATGATAGTTTTGAAGCTTCCGGAATTACCGCTGTTTGATTCTTCAATCATGATTGTTTTGTCAAGCTTATATGTGCCGCCCAGGAGATAAATTGTTATACTTTGTTTTTCTTTTGCCATAGATATAGCGGCATTTACGCTCATTGGATCGTCTTTTGTTCCTTTTGCGGAATCAGAACCGTTCGGTGAACAGTAAACTGCGTCGGCAGATATTACAATTTCAGAAGTTGTTTTTGTTGTAGCCTTAGTTGTTTGCTGTTTTGCCGTTGTAATTTGTATAGACGTAGTTACAGAAGCTTTTGTTGTTACAGCCGGAGTAGTAGTGGGAGGATCAACCTCGCCGGAAGTAAATCCGCTGCCGATTGCTATAACAGGGGAGGTATAGGATTTTATTTGTGCCATAAGAGCGGTATTAACGGCATAGTCCTCATCATCAGCGGAAGTAAATTCAAAGTTAAAATCTCCGCCGCCTAAACGTCCGGCTTCAGACATAACAATTGCAGGAACATCGGCAGCTGCGTCAGCCGTATAGCTGTACATAATACTGCTGTCGGTGTCAAAGTTGTTATATCCCATACCGTCTAATGACTTAACGCTGTCGGGAACTTTATCGTTTCTTGATGAAACTTCATAAGCGTCAAAGCTTGTACTGCTTTCATTTTGAGTAATATATCCTTTAGCGCCTTCAATATAGTTTCCGTAAGACTTTATCATAGCGCCCACACCGTCGTCAAAGGTACCCGTATCGGAACCCTGTCCGCAAATCAGCATAGGATATTTGCAGTTTCTGAAATAGTTTGCTTCAACAAAAGCGTCGGCGTCTAAGACTGCGCCTACGCCGTATTTAGCGTTTCCGTCATAATAATTGTTGTAAACATGAACGGACATAGTTCTGATTCTGGGGTGTCTTGAGTCAGAATGATCGAACCAGTTGTGATGATATGTAATCCAGTTTTCGCCTGTTTCGGATTTCATACCGCATAGAGACATTTTTCCCGAATCCCAGAAATGGTTGTATGAAATAGTAAAATACTGAGAGTCATTTTTCAGGTCAAGAGAACCGTCGCCCTTAGCCTGATCAGCGTCACCGCCGGCTGTTCCGTAGAAAATATCATTGTTGTGAACCCAGATATTTTTGTTGGCGGTTTCAAATGCAATACCATCGTCACCGAAAAGCATAATGCCAATGTTTCTTATTTCAACACTCTGTATTTTAAGACCTCTTATGCCGAAACCATAGCAAACAGCATCGTCTCCGATACCTTCTATTGTGATGTTTTTTACAATTCTTTTAGTATTGTTTGTTTTGAGGTTCAGATTGTTAGTATCACTGTTTGCGCCGACAACACCGTCAGCCGTGACCTTTCCGATAATTCTGATATTCAGCGGTCTGGAATCATATCCGTCGCTGTAAGCGTCGAGAATTTCAACCAGTCCGGTACATGAAACGTAGCCGCTTGAACCTTTAACATCAAATTTCATTGTCTTTTTTGTTTCTTCAGTAAGATAAAGAACTATTGCATCGTCTTTAAGAGTACCGTCGTCATTGTAAGCGCCGACGCCTGTACCGCCGTTTGGCGAATTTTTTGAAAATGCAAAACCGCTTCTGTCGTAGCTGCCGACAGTTATAGCGTCTGATTCAACGGCTTTTGAGGTATCCTCCTTGCCGTCTGCTGTCGGTACAACCTTCATAACATAGCTGCCCGGTTTCAATCCTACAGCGTCCGCTCTGAAATATCCTTTGTACTGTCTTATAAGCATGGAATCAAGCTGCACATAGCTTCCGCCTATGGGTTTGCAGTATACATTATAGCCGTCTGCACCGCTTACCGGAGTCCATGTAACGTAAGCAGATTCTTTCAACACGTCAGTACTTGCAGGAGCAGAAAGATATGAATCTGCCGCTGCGGAATCAATACTGATATAGGAGTAATTTCCCGTTATCAGTCCTGCTGCTGCGATAGCTGCCGCCATAAAGCAGGAAAAAAATTTTTTGAGCATCATAGGCTTCTCCGTTCCGCCGCATTTTCTGCGGCAAATAATTTTAACGAATTATCATATTGTATAAATTTATTATATATCCGATGATAAAATTTGTCAATTGTGATTATAAACATATTTGCATTATTGGTATTGTTATTTTGCACATAAAATTCTGGCGAAACTGTCAGGTTTTATTTTTTACCTACCTTTTTATCAATAAATTTAGGTTCAAGCTTGGAATAAAGAATTTTCTGTTCGCTGTAAAGACCGGCATAACCTGAGAACATGTATGCTATTGCACAAGTGATAAGACATATCGGAAGTGTTTTTACTCCGAAAAGTTCAATGCAAAGAAACAGCGCCGTAACCGGACAGTTTGTTACTCCGCAGAAAAGGCACGAAAGACCTATAGCCGCACCCAGAGAGCAGTCCAGACCCAGTAATGGAGCAATAAAGCTTCCGAAGGTTGAGCCTACAAAAAATACCGGCAGTATTTCTCCTCCTTTAAATCCGGCGCCGAGAGTAAGAGCAGTAAATAAAAGCTTTAAAATAAATTGCTGAAAGGGCGCTCTAGTTTCAAATGCTTTTGCTATAACTTCGCTTCCTGCACCGTTATAATCATAAGTGCCGCATATAAATGTCAGAACTACTACTAAAAGTCCTCCGATAAAAATACGCAGATAGGGGTTTCTTATAAAATATCTGTATATTCTTGCAGAGTTTTTCAGAACGAAGCAGAAAACAATACTGAGAAGTCCGCATAGAATTGCTATAAATGAAGCTTTTAAGTAAATCTCCCAATTAAGCGAGTCAATTTTAACGTTCATTACTGACGGCGATACACCGAAGTAAGATGAAATTTTAAATCCGATAAGAGCCGCAGCGGAACAGGGAATAATAGCGGAATAATGCATAATCCCTACGCTGATAACCTCCATGGAGAAAAATGCAGCGGCAGCAGGAGTTCCGAAAAGAGCAGAAAATCCGGCACTCATTCCGCACATAGTAATAAGTCTGTGATCCTGTTCATTCAGCTTGAACCAGATACCAAGCTGAGAGCCGATACTGCCGCCTATCTGGAGAGCAGCACCTTCACGTCCGGCAGAACCGCCGGTAAGATGCGTCAGAATCGAACCGGTAAAAATACTCAGCGTATTTTTCCAGGTCATGCCGCTTCCGTCCCTGACCGCTATCAGAACCATATTTGTGCCCTTGTCATGAGTAAGCTTCAGCAGCTTGTAAATACTTACGATAAGCAGTCCTGCAACGGGAAGCAGGAGAATAATATAGGGCTGTTCCTTTCTTATATCAGCGCATTTTTCCAGTCCTATATGAAATGCCGAAGAAATAAAGCCTACCGCCGTACCTGTAATAAGAGATAATATAATCCATTTAATAAAACCTCCGAACATTTGAGGAATCCATTTTTTCATGCTGTTAAAAAGCTGTAAAAAGTAATTTTTCATTTTTCTTCTCCGTTTATTATATGATCTAATTATAATGATACTGTTTTAATAAAAAAATGTCAATCTAAAACCCTAAAAAACCGGAACTTTTTCAGTTCCGGTTTTTATCTTATTGTTCAGTGACCATATCGGTAGTTACATTATAGACCACAGCGTCTCTGCTTTCGTTGTCTTGACTTGGTACATATGATATTTTAAGATTTTTCCAACTTGAAGGAATTTGTATTGAAATGTATCCTTCAGCGGTTTCTCCTGCTTTAATTGTTGTTGAAATACTTTGTATGTCAGGCAATACGTACGGCACTGCTGCTTCAGCTTCAACAGAAGAACCATAGTAAGTTTTTGCCCCATCAGCCTGAACCGTGAAATCACTCAGTGCTGATACGTTCATTTCTTCGCTGCCCTTATTGGTAATTTCAAATATAGCCGCATAACAGCTGGAACTATCCGTATTTATATCGTTGATAAATACAATCTTTGTCAGGTTTATTTCACAGTCTTTAAATGCAGTTTTAACGCCCATTTTTCCTTCGGTAATTTCAGCCGGGGAATTAGTTTCCGAAAATTTGTCATTAGGATTTACATAAGAATTTGAATCATCGTATAAGATTATTTTGCTGTCGGAAGAGCCGGCGTTTTTGTCAGCGCAGCCGTAAAGTGAAACTGAGAGTGACAGTACTGATAATGTCAGAATTATATTTCTTAACTTTTTCATATTATTTCTCCATGGTTTTTGTTTTTATTATAGCATTATTTTTCACTTTTTTCAAGTATTATTGTAATTTTTATAAAATTATTCATATCTGAGAGCATCAATCGGATCAAGATTCGCAGCCTTAACGGATGGTATCAGACCGAAAACGATTCCCACAGCCATAGAAAAGATTACTGAAACAGCAATGGAAATGCCGCTTATTGCAACCGGAACGTCTGCAAATTTTGATATCAGCTGAGCCAGAATAATTCCCGCTGCTATTCCGATAAGTCCGCCTATGCTTGTCAATACGGCGGCTTCTGTAAGAAACTGTCCCAGTATAACTTTTTTTCTGGCGCCAAGAGCCTTTTTGAGTCCGATCTCTCTCGTACGCTCTGTAACGGATACGAGCATTATATTCATAACACCTATACCGCCTACCAGCAGAGAAATACCTGCAATACAGATAACCAGCGTATTTGTGGAATCACTGAGTTTTTGTAAGGACTTTGCTCTTTCAAGCTGGTCTTCGCTTTTGTATTTTATACCGCTGTCCTCGGATACTGAAAGCATATCGTTTAAAATATCTGTGGCTTCTTTACCGGCTTTGGTCATGCTGTCCGTATCAGCGGCCTGAACAATACAGTTCTGAGGCTCGTCATATTTAAAAATTACAGGCCATGTATTAATTGGTATAAAAACCTGTCCGCTTGAGGTTTCCTGATTATAAAGCTGGTAATCCTCGTAATTGTTGATAACCGGTTCAAACTTACTGCTTTGCACAGCGACGCCGATGATAATAAACGGTTCTCCGCTTATATCAATTATTTTTCCTATCGGATCAACGCTGCCGAACAGACTCGTAGCGGCAGTGGTATCAATCACAGCTGTTTTATGATTTCCCGTAAATTCTCTTTTACCGAATCCCTTACCGGATTTTATTCTGTATCCTGCGGTATTGAAATAATCCTCGTCAATACCCAGAACGCTTCCGCCGTTAAGAGCGGTATTCATATAGTAAAGGGAATCTACGTAAGTCCGCTGACGATAAAGTGAAACAGATTCTATATTTTTAGAATCTTCCAGTTGTTTTTTTATTTCATCGGAAATAACGGGAACTCCTTCCGGAACGCTTTCATATTGCAGATCCATTTCCCCTTCGCCCTTATAAAGCGCAACTTTTACAGTGTTGTTTCCCGCACCGATAAGATTGTTTTTTATCTGTTCGTTAGTACCCTTTATAGTTGATACGATTGCTATAATTGCAGCTATACCGATAATAATACCCAGCATGGTAAGAAACGAACGCACCTTATGCGAGAGGATTCCTTTAAATGATAAAATTATATTTTCAAACATACAGCGTATCTCCTTACCATAAAACTTCGTCGCTATCTTTTGTTTTTATTCCCTCTTTGATGTTTTTACCGTAAGGGAAGCAGATTTTGTCGCTTTCACTTAATCCGGATTTTATTTCTATCTGACTGCCGTATATTATTCTTCCTGTTTTTACATACTGTTTTTTCAGCCGATTATTTTCATCAGCTTTCATAACATAATAGTTTCCGTCCTCTTCGCGTACGTAAACCTTGGGTATAAACATTCCGGACTCTTCGCTTTGCGCCGGAATTGTAATGCTTATTCCCATATCTGTGGACATTGAAGTGTCATCGGTTATTTCAGCAGTAAATTCATAGGTACTGCTGTTTGGATTTTCATTCCAGTTCTGGGAACTGTATGAAACCGGCGTCATGTTGATTTCCGTAACCTCTGCCTGTGCCGATTCACCTGTTTCCCATGACATAACATTGATAAAAGAACCAACAGCAACTTTGTCAAGATTCATTTCGCCTACATAGCCTGTAACGCTGAGACCGCTTTGTCCTTCAACTACTATAAAAGGCGTGCCTGCTTCAAGATTATCAAGATCGCCTACAGACGAAACATGACCGTCCATTGTACTTATTATGCTTCCGCTTTCTTTTTGCGCTTGGGCTGTTTTGAAAGCCAGTTCCGCAGACTTTTTTTCCAGTTCAAGGGATTTTATTTCCGATTCCTTTTCAGTGATCATTTTTGCAATCTCTGCCCTTGAATACATATAATCGTCAGAATTGGGGTCTATCTGAAATCCTGTATACACAGAATCTTCATAATTATCATAATAGATATCTTCAGCCGCCTCTTCTGCCAGCACTTTAAAGCTGCCGTAAATTTTAGCGTTGAATTCAAGAGAGATACCTCCGTCGTTGTTTAAGGTAACGCTTTCGCCTACGCACCAATCTTCTGTGGGTGTTTCCTTTATATATCCGCCGAAAACTGTCCATTGGTAAACAGCCGTATTTGAATCATCGTAAACTCTGAATACGCTGTAGGTCTGATTTTGCATCATTGTCTGTAAATACGCTTTTTTTACCACTGTTTCAGCGGAGCAGATAAAGACGAGAGGATTCTGTGCACTGCCGTCGCCTGTTATCGCCATAGACGAGTTTTCCACAGCAGCAAGCCTGTTGACGGACGGCTTTTCGGGAATTACAGGTTCCGGAGGATCTGTAGGTTCAGGTTCTGTCGGCATTAATTCGGAGGGTTTCAGATTTTTAAGCTTTGTAAGTTCTTTTTTGGCGGTTTTTATATTTACTTCAGCCATTGATACTGCGTTTTCTTTTTGTGCGGCATCAAGCTCAAGGGCAGTCATGTCATATTTCATAAGGGGATCGCCTTTTTTGACTGTATCGCCTTCCTTTACGAGTACTTCGTCAACAAGCTTTTGATTGTCAAGCATAACCTTCTGAACGTTTCCGGAGGTGATCACGCCGGAAAGCTCCAGTTGGTCGCCCCAGTAGGAATCAGTCATTAATGAAACCGGAGTAACCTTGGCTACGGCTTTTTTCGACTTTCTTGATTCGTTTATTTTATATGCGCCGAAGGTTCCGCCGAGTATAACTGCAGCGCATGCGGCAGCTATAATTAATTTTTTCACAGAGAATCACCTCCGGACGATTCGGATAGTTCGCCGTCACGGATATACATGATCCGCTTGGCATGTTCGGCAATTTCCTTTTCGTGTGTTATCATCACTATTGTAACGCCTTCGCTGTTTAAATTCTCAAAGATTTCCATTACCTGTTCGCCGGATTTTGTATCCAGAGCTCCTGTAGGTTCGTCTGCAAGGAGAAGCATTGGAGAATTTACCATTGCCCTTGCGATTGCAACACGCTGTTTTTGTCCGCCGGAAAGCTGAGTGGGCTTAAAATTCATTCTTTCCTCCAGTCCGACTTTAACCAACGCTTCTTTTGCCATTTCACGTCTTTCCTTTTTGGGAACTCCGGCATATAGCAGAGGAAGCTCCACATTTTCCACTGCTGACTGTCTGGGCAGCAGATTAAAATTCTGAAAAACGAATCCGATTTTTTTGTTTCTTATTTCGGAAAGCTCCTTATCTTTGCAGACTGAAATATCGCTGCCGTCAAATATAAAATTGCCGGAGGTCTGTCTGTCAAGGCAGCCGATTATGTTCATAAGCGTAGATTTGCCCGAGCCGGAGGGACCCATAATAGCAAGGTATTCTCCGCTGTCAACAGAAAGGTTTACATTTTTCAGTACCGGTACAGCTTCTTTTCCCTGAATATAATCCTTGCAGATTTCCTTTAAATCAATTACCATAAAAGAAACCTCCTATTCAGCCGGAACAATACCGGCGTCGTCGAGATCTTCGGATTCAGGAAGAATACCGGCATCTTCTCCATCAATTATATCCTCAGGATTTTCGTTATCATCTATTTGAGGAACAATATCGCCGTTTTCATCTAAAAATCCGCCGTCTTCACCGTCTATACTGTCTGAACCGTTAATATTTTCATCTGGATTTTCATCGTCCGGGGTTATTTCATCAGGATCGGTGGTAGTCGGCATACCTTCCTCATAATCTTCGGCAGGATAAGCGATGCTGTCGTCGTCAGTAAGACCGGAAACTATTTGGCAGTCTCCGTAATTTTCGTCCTTTTCTCCGATTTCAACGTATTTTTTCTCAAGCCTGTCCTTTTTTCCGGCAGCCCAGACAAAGGTTTTACCGTCGTCGTCTGTGACGATATAATCCTCATAAATCCATACTCCTGTTTTTTCTTCCATACCGGATTGTCCGTAGTCAGGTTCAATAATAACATGCTGACCCAGCATAAGACCTTCATTGCTGTCCAGCGATACGTAAAACGGATATTTTGAAGATGTGCTCATTTCGTCTGAATCTCCGCTGTACATTACTCCGCTGTTGTCCTGAATAGGTTCTGAGCCTATTTCAGTGACTGTTCCGTTCCATGTTACCGTTTCGTCTGTCCTTGAACGTATGATCATGGGCATATCGGCACTTATCGCCATCATATTCTGTTCGTTGACAGTTCCCTTTACTCTGAAATCACCGCTTGCAATAATAGTCATTACAACGTCTGCATCGGTATTTTCTCCGTACATATCTTCCGGATTGCTGTTACCGGAATTCGGGGAATTTACTTTTTTTACTGTTCCTGACATTTCTGACTTAACAGTAGAATTTTTTATGGAATTTTTCAGTTTTTCAAGCTCTGAATTTTTAACTTTTTTATCGTATTCTGCTTTTGAAATGTCGGTTTTCAGAGTTTGGATCTGAGCGGAATATGAAAATTTATCGTCGCTTGAGGCGTTTTTTTTGTCGCTTTCAAGCTGCGTGATCTGTTTTTGCATAGAATCTATATCGTTATTGAATTTTTCAATTTCAAGCTCGCCCTGTTCCAATTCCAGTTCCATAGCTTCAACGTCATAGGTAAAAAGCTCTGTACCTTCTGAAACCTCGTCGCCTTCATTAACAAGTATTTCTTTTATTGTTTTGGAGGTATCGTATTTTACATCAAGGCTTTTCTGCGATTCGATTACGCCTGAAAAGCAGTCCCCGCCTAATGAGATCATATTTACTGTGTTTATATCTGCAACGGGACTTACAAAAACCTTTTCTCCTGATTGGTTATCAGAGCTTAATTTCCAAATTGCAATTCCCGATACTGCAACGGCAACTGCTGCCGCTGCCGACACGGCGGCAATTATAATTTTCTTTTTTTTATTCATTTAAATGCTCCATTTTTGTCTTTATGTAATGACTGTATTATACACAATAGTAAGATAAAAGTCAATAATAATAATGATATGTTTCTGTTTTGTAATATTATCAGCATTAAACTTTGTCGTATTCATGTAAATTTATAGTCTGTCTATAGCATAAAAGCAGACACCGAAAGTGTCTGCTTTGACATTACTGATTAAATTTTTCTTTAAGTTTATCAAAAAAGGATTTTCTTTTTTCATAATGATTTTCTGTTTCGCTTTCAGACATAGATGCTTCATATTCACGCAGAAGATCCTTTTGCTTTTTGTTAAGATTTTTTGGAACTTCAATATTGACCTTGACGTACTGATCGCCTCTGTCGCTTCGTCTGAGTTTTTTAACGCCTTTTCCTCTTAGACGGAATACAGTGCCTGTTTGTGTTCCCTCGGCTATATTGTATTTAACGTTTCCGCCAATAGTAGGTACGGTAATCTCGTCGCCCAGAACTGCCTGAGTATAAGTAATAGGGATTTCGCAGTGAATATCGGAACCGTTTCTGACAAACAGCGGGTGAGGTCTTACAGAAACCACAACATTCAGGTCGCCGGACGGGCCGCCGTTCAAACCGTTGTCGCCCTGTCCTCCGACTCTCAAAATCTGACCGTCGTCTATACCTGCCGGAATATCCACATTTATAGTTTTTGAAACTCTTACCCTTGCAGTACCGCCGCACTTTTTGCACGGATTTGAAATGATCGTTCCTTTTCCTCCGCAGCGTGAGCATGTTTTTGAAGAGGAGATCATACCGAATGGAGTTCTCTGAGTGACTTTAACAGTACCTGAACCGTTACAATCCGGACATGTTTGCGGAGAAGAACCTGCCGCAGCGCCTGTACCGTTGCACTCGCTGCACTTTTCCATTTTATTTATTTTAACGTCATGTTTTTTGCCTTCACAGGCTTCCATAAAGCTTATATTTATGTTGGCGTTGATATCCTGACCTCTTCTGGGAGCGTTGGCATTGGAGCGTGCCGAAGATCTCATACCGCCTCCTCCGCCGAAAATACCGCTGAACAGGTCTTCAAAAATATCTCCGCCGCCGAAACCGCCTCCGTTGAAGCCTCCGGAAAATCCGCCGCCGCCGAAGTTCGGGTCAACTCCCGCATGGCCGAACTGATCGTATCTCTGACGTTTTTCCGGATCGGAAAGTACTTCATAAGCTTTGTTTAATTCCTTGAATTTTTCTTCGCATTCTTTATCGTTAGGGTGAAGGTCAGGGTGATATTTTCTTGCCATTTTCTTAAAGGCTTTCTTTATTTCGTCATCAGACGCACCTTTCTGAACCCCCAGCACCTCATAATAATCTCTTTCATCAGCCATAACTGACCGCACCTCTTTCTGTCTGTGCTTTTATACTATTTTACAATCGAGTATAAACAGCTTTCGGGCGGACAAATTTATCCGCCCTCACAGCTAGTATTTTTTAAGCTTCTGTGTAGTCAGCGTCTACAACGCCGTCGTCATTTGACGTATTTCCTGCCGCACCTGCTGCTTCTGCTGCTGCCTGCTGTGCAGCTGCCTGTTCTTCAGGACTTGCATTCTGGTAAACCTTAGTTGCCAGTTCGCCGAATACTTTCTGAAGTTCATCATGCTTAGCCTTGATATCTGCAATGTCATTGCCTTTTAATGCTTCTTTAAGTTCATTGCATTTAGCTTCGATAGGAGCTTTGTCTTCAGCAGTTACCTTGTCGCCGAAATCGTTAAGAGCCTTTTCACACTGGAATACAAAGTTTTCAGCATTGTTCTTTGTATCAACTTCTTCTCTTCTCTTTTTGTCTTCTTCGGCAAACATTTCAGCGTCCTTGACAGCCTTGTCAATGTCTTCCTTGGACATATTTGTTGAAGAAGTAATAGTAATGTTCTGTTCCTTGCCTGTACCCTTATCCTTAGCGGAAACATGAACGATACCGTTTGCGTCTATATCGAAAGTAACTTCGATCTGAGGGATTCCTCTAGGAGCAGGAGCAATACCGTCAAGACGGAATGTACCGAGCTGCTTGTTATCCTTTGCAAATTCACGTTCACCCTGAAGTACGTTGATATCAACAGCTGTCTGATTGTCAGCGTAAGTGGAGAATACCTGAGTCTGCTTTGTAGGAATAGTAGTATTTCTTTGAATCATAGGAGTGCTTACTCCGCCTGCTGTTTCAATACCGAGTGTAAGAGGAGTAACGTCCAGAAGAAGCAGACCTTCCTTAACGTCACCGCCAAGTACGCCGCCCTGATATGCAGCACCCAAAGCTACGCATTCGTCGGGATTGATACCCTTGAATGGGTCTTTGTTCATAAAGCTCTTTACAGCTTCCTGAACAGCCGGAATTCTTGAAGAACCGCCTACCATAAGAACCTTGTGGAGGTCGCTTGCCGAAAGACCGCTGTCTGATAGAGCCTGCTTTACAGGACCCATTGTGGACTGTACGAGATCTGATGTAAGTTCATTGAACTTAGCCTGAGTGAGAGTAAGGTCAAGGTGCTTAGGACCTGTAGCGTCTGCTGTGATAAACGGAAGATTGATCTGTGAAGTCGGAGTTGAAGAAAGTTCGATCTTGGATTTTTCTGCCGCTTCCTTAAGTCTCTGCATAGCCATTTTATCTGTTGAAAGGTCAATACCTTCGGACTTTTTGAATTCAGCTATCATCCAGTCGATAATTCTCTGGTCGAAGTCGTCGCCGCCTAAGTGGTTGTTACCGGCTGTTGCAAGAACTTCTGTAACGCCGTCGCCCATTTCGATGATCGAAACGTCGAATGTACCGCCGCCTAAGTCGTAAACCATGATCTTCTGGTCTTCTTCCTTGTCAACACCGTAAGATAGTGCAGCTGCTGTAGGTTCGTTGATAATTCTCTTTACATTAAGACCTGCAATTTGACCGGCGTCCTTAGTTGCCTGTCTCTGAGCGTCTGTAAAGTAAGCAGGAACTGTAATAACAGCTTCTGTAACTGTTTCTCCAAGATACGCTTCTGCATCTGATTTAAGCTTTTGCAGGATCATTGCTGAAATTTCCTGAGGAGTATATGATTTACCGTCAATATCTACTTTGTAGTCAGAACCCATATGACGCTTGATTGAAATAACTGTCTTTTCAGGATTTGTAACTGCCTGACGCTTAGCTACCTGACCTACAAGTCTTTCGCCGTTTTTAGAAAAAGCAACAACTGAAGGAGTTGTTCTTGCGCCTTCGGAGTTAGGGATTACAACGGCGCTGCCGCCTTCCATAACTGCTACGCATGAATTTGTTGTACCTAAGTCAATACCAATGATTTTTCCCATGATAAATCTTCCTTTCTCATATATACCGTTTAAAATTATGTGATATCGTTAAAATTAATTTGCCACCGCTACAACTGCATGGCGGATCACTCTGTCGTTAAACATATAACCTTTTTGGAAAACTTCACAAATTGTGTTTTCACCGAAGTTTTCGTCTTCCGTCTTCTTTATAGCATTGTGAAGATTCGGATCAAATTCATTTCCCAACGCCTCCATTTCGGTAACTCCTATTTTTTTTAGCACATCAATAAAATTGGTGTAGATCATCTGCATACCGCTTTTATAGGATTCGTCGGTACATTCCGCTTCAATGGCTCTTTCAAAGCTGTCCAGTACCGGAAGAATTTCCGCAATGCATCTGCATGTTGCGTCGCCGTAGGCTTCCATTTTTTCTTTTGTGGTACGCTTGCGGTAATTGTCATATTCCGCATAAAGCCGCAGATACTTGTCGTTTGCTTCGGCAAGCTGAGAAGTAAGCTCGTCGATTTTTTCCTGTAATTCACCGGAACCGTCTTCGCTTATTTCAACATCTATGTCCATATTTTTATTGGGAGCTTCGGTCGTTTCTGTAGGTTCTTTTATTTTTTCTTCATCACTCATTGTCGTCATCCTTTCTGTCTGTAGCTTCATCATCTTCGGAAATGAGATCCGAAATTTTATTTGTAAAGTATTCTATATAAGGGATTATTTTTGCGTAATCAAGTCTTACAGGACCTATTATACCCAGTGAACCGGCTGTTTTATCACCTTTTTGATAATTTGAAACTATCATGCTGGAATTTCCGATCACGAATCCGTCATTTTCCTCGCTGAACATTACATGAATACCG
>UMBE01000946.1_pt1 | contig 21614 bp, 14 predicted proteins | sample 1963881 | NCBI WGS metagenome assembly UMBE01 (sample SAMEA4835933, study PRJEB28245) | human gut metagenome | biome: gut microbiome; material: fecal sample | place: Denmark | collected 2008 | reverse complement strand
CCGCCTGGCGGAGCAGCGCGCCGCCGAAGCCGAACAGGAACGCCTGCGTGCCGAGCAGCTGCGTCTGGCGGAAGAACGCGCCGAACAACTCCGTCGGGCGGAGCAGCGGCGCAACCTTGCCGTTCCCCTGTTCTCCATCAAGACCAACCTTTACGCTCTTTCGGGCATGACCCCCGGTTTCTCCCATACCTCTTTCACTCCCAACCTTTCCGCCGAGTTCTTCTTTGCCGGGCGCTGGTCTGCCGTTGCTTCCGCCGCGTATGCCGACTGGTCCTACGGTAACGGCCGGTCCTATTGGGGCATATCCGCTTACCGCCTTGAGCCGCGTTTCTGGCTGCGTTCGGGCGGCGTCTACCACCTTTTCTACGTGGGCGTCTACGGCCAGTCCGGCGATTTCGACAACCGCAGCACCTCCGACAGCCGCCTTTCCTCCGGTACGGGCAACTGTACGGGTACCTATCTTGAAGGCGGCGTTTCCGCCGGCTGCCACTTCCGCCTGAGTGGCCGCTGGGGCATTGATCTGGGGCTTCGCGGCGGCTTCCGCAGTTCGGATGTCAACACATACGACGTGGAGCTTCCCTATCATTATTTCAACCGTAACTTCCGCAAGAACCGTTTCGGCCTGACGGGTGTGGACATCAGCATCGGCTACCGTTTCGGGCGCAGTGCGAAAGGAGGTGGAAAATGAGAATGTCATGTCTTGTCCTGCTGCTTGTTTCTGCGGCCGCCTTTGCGGGCTGCACCGAAAGGGAGCTGGACCATCGCGCTGCCAGCGGCCGGGTGGAGATAGCCCCCGTCTGGGCCGGGCTGAACCGTCCCTCTTCTGCCGGTTACCGCTTCTATGGTGCGGACAACAAGCCGGCTCCGGTGGAAGGCGCAGTTGCGGAGGCATCCGTCGATTCCTTCTCGGTTGTCCTTCCTGAGGGCCGTTACAGTTGCCTTGCCTACAACACCGATGCCCAAGGCGTCACCTTTACGGGGCTGGACAACAGGCTTCTTGCGGAAGTCCGCCTCTCCTCCGAGGCGCAGCCGGGCAACGTGTACAGTTGGAGCGTGGAGGAGGTGGAGGTCACCTCACGCGGTGATGTCCGCTACACGCCCGTTCCCCTCCGCCTTGTGAAACAGGTTGTCCTCCGCTTCCGGGTGACGGGTGTGGAGGGCGCAACGGTGCTGAACGGCACGCTGAACGGCGTCTATCCCTCGCTCTTCCTGTTTTCGGGCGATCCTCCGGAGCAGAGCATCAGGACGGCTCCCGAAACAGTGGCGCAATATACCGCCACGCTGGTGCAGACCCGGAATACGGGTTCTCCTTCCTACACCGCTTCCGCCGATATCCGCCTGCTCGGCCTTCTCAATCCCCAAAAGGAGGAGGGGAACGGAAATGAAACGGCTTACGACTCCCGCCTGAATCTTTCTGTGCATAACTCCTCCGGTGAGGTGTACAGCACGACGGTGAACATGAACAAGCCTGTCTCCGAAATCATCGATTCCTACGGGGGTGAAATCCCTATCGACAAGACGATAGAGATAGATGTAAGCGTGAACATGCTCGACATGGACCTTACGGCTGTTGTTCAGGGTTGGAAGGAAGGAAACAGAGAGATAATAATCATAAAATAATTAGTTGGTAATCCTTTTATATTCTTTTATCAATCAGTATGTTATGAGTTTATTTCAGTTTACCCTCAATAAACCTGTAATTTATTCCTAATAAACCGGCAGTTTAATCCTAATAAACTTGTGGTTTATTGCCAATAAACCGACGGTTTATTCCGGATAAATGGACAGAATGAATCGTAGAAATATTTTTAGTAGCATTTATTTAATATTAATTTAGAAAAAGAAGTAAGTTTAGTATGAAGAAAATTATGTTTATGCTTGTTGCCGTAGCAGCTATGGCAAGCAGTTGTACACAGAGTGATGTAATCGGGTTGTCTTCGGATGATAATGTTGAAATACGTGTCAGTGCGGGTATCACCTCTGCTGTGTCTCCCTCTACGAGGGCGGTAGTGGATGGGATGATCAATTCTAATTTCACTGAGAATTTGGATGTGGCGTTTGTGCGTGCCGATGAGGGAGGTTCTGGCTATGGGGACTACGGGGGGACTGCTTTGGTAGGTACCGTAGCGCATACCGGTAAAACGCTGTCGTTTGCTCCTGCCGAATATTATTTGGCAAACGGAAAGAAAACCAAGTTGATAGGCTGGTATCCAAGACGCACCGGAGTTAGTTATACGCAAGCTTCAAGGGAAGTGAATTTTGGTGATATTGACGGTAAGACGGATTTGATGGCTACTGTTCTGTACGAGGGAAGTAAAGGTACAAAGATACCGTCTATTGCTTTCAATCACTTGCTTACCCAGTTCAGCATAAAGGTTTATGCTCCTGATGCTGCTACACAAGCATTATGGGGAAGAGTGACCGCTATCACGATAACCGGGAAAAAACAGAACTGTACGATAACATTGCCTGAGAAAACAGCGAACGCCGGTGTGGCAGTCAGTCCGACTTTTACAGGTACTGCTGACTTGGATTTGGTCAAGGCTGATCCGACTACCCCTACAACTGCTATTAGCTATCCGTTGACTTTGGGCGTAGGTGCAACGGCTGCTGACGCTGCTATGGCAGGCTATGCCATGTTTGCCCCACAAGCTAACGGCACAAGCGCGGTAGAACTACAAATTAATACGGAAACGGGTGGACTTCAAAAACCGACAGTAGCCATTCCTACCGGAGGTTTTCTGCCGGGAAATGCGTATGAAATCACTTTGAAGTTCTCGTCTTCGGCTATCACTCCTACCGTATCCGTTGTGGACTGGGTACCGGTCACTAATACTCCTGAAGTTGAAATTTAATGTTTATACGCCATTGATTTTATGAACTATTCAGGGATGATAAAATACTTGCCGGCAGTCTTGTTGTTTTGTTCGTGTACGGAAAGCGGTCTTTTGTTGAGGGAGCGTGAACGTTTTGCAGTGCATTTCTCTGCATCGGGCATCGGCATGGAGGTCACCACGCGTGCTTCTTCGCCTTTGTCGGACAACACAACGTTGCGTATCCTCGCTTTCCGGCGTGTAGGACAATCTCCCAATTTGCAGGCGGATGAATACATGGGCGAAGGCACATACAGAGCCTCTTTGGGCAATGGCAGCCTGACGCCTGTGCATTCTTTGCTGCTGCGTGCCGGTTCCTATGATTTCTATGCCCTTACCCCGGAAACGGCTACTGCTTCCGGGGGCGGTGGCAGCGGTATTCCCGGGGGCGGTGGCGGCACCACTGCACCGCCGTACACCGTATCTGTGGGGCATGGCATGGACTATGCCACTTCGCTGACCGAGGGTAGAACGGTGGATGAATCCAACCCTTCCGTCCCGCTCAACGACTTGGTTCGCCGTTGCACAAGGCTGGTGTTCGAGCTGTCGCCCAAAGCGGGCAATATAAAGAAGGTGCGTGTTGCGTCCGCCGGGCTCACCAATATGACTGCTGCCCCCGTTGCAGCGCCTCTGAATGCAGAACTTCCCCTTGCGGGAGTGGCGCAGAGCGACGGCCTCACCATAGCAGGCGGCAGCTTCTCCCCGCCGGACAAGGACCTGAACACTTCCGCTGCTGCGGTGGTGTTGCCCCGCATGGCAGGTAAGTTCGATTTCGAGCTGGATGTGTCGTTCAATGACATGGCTGACGCAAAGTTTACGGCTGCCATGCCGGAGACGCTCGTATTTGCTCCCGGCACACAATATACGTTCACCCTGAAGATGAAAGGCAGCTCCATGCAACTGACGCTGACGGTGGTGCCTTGGGGTGAGAGCGTAATGGGCGGCGATATAGGCGCTTCAGCTCCGATTACGGTGACTGTGGGGGCTTGGGAGAATGTGACTGTGCCGGGCGAAACAGGCGGTGGCAACCCCACTGTCAGTACGGGACAGTGGATTCTCAATCCCGATTTGGATGTCCTGTTCGGCAACTATGGCCTGAGTACGATAAACGGTCTGCCCTGGGCTTCTTCGCAGACTCTACCGGGCGAAACGGGCGGCGGGAGCACGAATGTGAACTCCGGCAGTTGGGCGGGAACAAAGGATGTACCTGCTACCACCGGTGATGGAAAACCAACGGGGAGTGATGATCCGGATTCAGTGTAAAAACATGTAGTATATAAACATGTAGTATATAAACATGCAATATAAAAACATGTATGCATAAGACATGTAAGTATATAATATGTAAACATAGGACATATAAACAACATATAACCTATGTGCAACATGTAAAATGGAAAAAATGAAATAATAATTATGAAGATAACAAGTATTTTCGGGTTATGTATAGCGGCTTCTCTTTGCTTTCTTTCCTGTACGGATGGAGACGAGATTCAGCAGAACATAACTCCCAATGTCGATACTATGCCGGTGAAACTTGCGCTTGGCATGGCTCCCATGCATGACACCGGAGGTGTCACTCGTGCACGCGGCGACAACTCGCTGGACTTGGTGCTGGGCGAGGAAGCGGATAAAGCTCCGGATTATGCCGGGGCACATTCCGCAACAGATGCCGGGACGCAGATGAATTCCGCAACAGATGCCGGAGCACATCCCCAAACACGCGCAAGCCTGACCGATGCCCAAGAGGATGCAGTAAGCGAAATCTGCGTCTTTCAGTTTGAAAACGCCACTAATACACTGAAATACAGCGGACACATATCCTTAGGAGCGGGAACACTTACAACCGACATCTCTCTGGCTACGGGAATGGGCGCGTGCACCGTATATGTGCTGGCAAACGTGGGCGACCTGACTTCGAGAGTGGCATACGGAAGCACACTGGCCGACTTCAAGACGCTGGCAGCCGAAGTGACTTCGGGCAAAGGAACAGGTGACAACCTGCCTATGTGCGGCAGCAACGACAACTTCGACTCGAATACAGCCAACACACTTGCAGTCTCACTGACCCGTTCGGTTGCCAAAGTCAGCCTGAACCTGACTCTTCCGAATGGACCTGATGTATTTACAGTGAGGGCCATCAAGCTGATGAATGTAGCAAAGAAACTCTATTATGTAGAATCGACTGCTCCGACTACTTCGGCAGAGCTTACCGACTACACGAGCGATAACTCCAACGCAATTACTTGGTACATCCCTGAAAACAAGGCGGGAACCACCTCTCTGACCGATTGGAAAGACCGCTACGAGGGCAATGCGCCCGCTACGGCTACGTATATCCTGATAGAAGGGAGTTATACCCCTCAGAATGGTACGGCCCGCGATGTAGCCTATGCCATTTATCTGGGAGATAACGACCCTGCCGATTTCAATGTGACACGCAATACGAAATATACAGTGAATGCCAGCATTAGAGGCACTAACTTGGACGACGGTCGTGTGCTGGTGGGCAAGGATTTGAGTGCTGCCGGAACGCGGACAGCCAATTGCTATGTGGTGAAAACCACCGATGCCAATAAATGGTATCGCTTCAAGGCCACAGTCCGCGGCAATGGTGCGCAGACTGCGGAGGATATCTCTTATACGGGAGCCGTAATTCCTGCGGGTGATAAGATTTCTCCCGTCAAGGCAGGCCTTGTGTGGGAAACCCGCGATAACAATGGGACTGTTCACACACTGGACTACGTGGGCTATTCCCGCAACGGCTATATCGTGTTCAAGCTGGGCAGTGCTCCTGAGGGCAATGCAGTGGTTGCCGCCAAAGACGGCGCTTCCAAAATCCTTTGGAGCTGGCATATCTGGGCAACGGCAGCGTTTGACGGAGATAACATCAAGGTACAGAAATACGAGACGCGCCCTCGTAACGGTATTAGCGGTTATGAAAACATAACTAAACGGACTTTCAATATGATGGACCGTAATTTGGGTGCTGCGAGCGCAATGCCGGCTTCTAAAACGGAAGCAGAGGTTATAAAGACGTATGGCTTGCTTTATCAGTTTGGTCGTAAAGACCCGTTTCCCGGACCGGGTGAGATGAAAAAAACGGGCGATGCAGAGCTTATTCCCTTTTATGATGCAAATGGGCAGTTGGTTACGAAAGGCAACTTTTCTAAATTCTTAATATGGAGTCAAACGCCAAGCAATAAGAAACAAGACAAAGCAGCTATTATAGCACAACTTGCCTATGTAGTAGAGAATCCGTCAATGTTTGTGATGAGTACCAATGATAAAGCTACCCAGTATGGAGGTGACGGAAATACTGCTTCTTATAATTGGCTTTGGGCGGCACATCGGCACTCGCTTCCTTGGAAAGCATCCAATAAGTTGTGGGGTAGTGGTTTGATTACTGAATCAGGTACTAGCAATGCATTTGCAACGAAACCTGTAACGAAAACCATTTATGACCCTTGTCCTTATGGTTATCACATGCCTGAACAGGATGTATGGACAAACTTTTCGACTACTACAACTGGATATGAAGCGACCACTGAGACTGAGTTTAATGTAGTTACTGCTGATAAACTGATCATTGCTGGTAATGCGGACGGTTTCGCAAACCCACAGTTTCCGGCGTTTGGACGTCGTTTCTTAACTACCGGAAATTCGGAAAATACTGATGGAAGCAATGTGGCGTTCTATCCGGCAGTCGGTACTCGTTTCAATGAAACGAGAATTGAAAATCTTGGACTAGGAATTTATTATTGGTCGGCTTCGCCCTATGATAATACTGGCACAATCAGTGGTGTAGTAAATATTAGTGCGACGGGGAGTATTCTGTATGGAAATAATAATATGGTATCTCCGGTAACATCCGGCTTAGGTCGTATGTCTGCTACTCCTGTGCGCTGTGTCCGCGGCAACTGACAGTAGCCGCATTGTTACGAAGTTGTTGCACTGCAAAGTTGTGCAGCAACCTTGTATCAAGAAATAATGTTATTCTATGTTTTTAGTTTATTCTCAGGGTATTGTTATTGATTGCCCTTAAGGAACACCGGGGAGTTTAGAGGGCCGGGCTTTTCCTCGCCCTCGATTCGTTCTTTGGTTTTGGGCCGGATGAGGATGTGAATCACTGTCTGTGCTTATTTGTTTGTTTGAAAGTTCCCTCTTTCCAAGCGTGGAAAGGGGGAACTTGTGTGTAGTTATGGTATGCCAAGTCTCTTCTTTATTCTTTAGAGACGGTTTTACCCGCAACTTGCGTATTGGGCTGTTCTTCCCAGTGGAACGGCTCGAAGGTTGTGTTCGGGTCAATCCAACTTGGCTTCTTGGCAGCGTAGATAATGAACGGGGCAATCACCACAACAAGCGCACCGATAATCAGTACGGAGAACCATACGGCATTGCTACCGGTGGAAATCTGGCTTGGAGGGATGAAGCTCAGCACAAATGCAAGCAATGAACCACAGAATCCCAAACCACCGATGAACCACATCAGGCCGTTGCCGCCTTTGCCGATGCGGAACGGGCGGTTCAGCTTCTTCATCTTGTAGCGCAAGGCAATGGCTCCGGAGAACATCAGCATGTACATGATGAGATAAAGAATAACCGTCAGCTGTGACAAAATCTGGTAGAAACTCTGCACCGAAGGCATAACCACGAACAAGAGGCTCAATACGGTTACGGCTATACCTTGAACATAAAGTATGTTCTTTTGCACTCCCAGCTTGTTTGTCTTCTGGAAGAACGGAGGCAGATAACCCGCCTTGCCCACTGCAAAGATACCTTTGGACGGACCGGCAACCCATGTCAATACACCTGCCAGCACACCGAAAGCCAACGCAACGGCTATGATAGGTGACAGCCAGGAAGCATGGATATAATGGAAATAATTGTCGAAACCCACCAGCAGGCTCTGCGTCAGGCTGATGTCTTTTGCAGGAATAATGACACCGAGGGAAAAAGTGCCCAGTACAAAGATTATGACTGTGATCAACGCACCGATGAATACCGCTTTCGGATAGTTCTTGGAGGGATTGTTTACATCCTTCACATGGATACCGCCCATTTCCATTCCGGCATAGAAGAGGAAGATACTTGCGGCAAGCACCACATTGTCAAAATTCGTCAGATCCGGGAAGAAACTGCTGTGGAAGTCCATGTTGGAGTGCCCGCCCGTAGCGAGATAGACAATGCCCAAAATAATCAGCAGGGCCGCCGGGATGATAGTACCGACCATGCCACCCACCTTTGCCACTTTTCCTACCCAGCCCATGCCTTTCATTGAAATGAAAGTTGCCAGCCAGTAGATTACGAGCACCACTGCCAGCGTGTAGTACTTGTTGTTTGCCAACGACATGTCGTGCACATCGTTCATACCGATGAAAGCAATGGATACGGCACCGAATGTCAACACAGTGGGATACCAGATTGTGCTTTCAATCCACTGCACCCAGATAGCGAGGAAGCCGAGTTTCTTTCCGTAGGCCTCACCCACCCAGCGGAACACACCGCCTTGCTTGTCCTGAAACATGGCAGCCAGCTCAGCGGCGACAAGTGACGTCGGGATGAGAAAGACTATGGCTGCAAATAAGTAGTAGAAAGCCGAACTCATTCCGTATACGGCTTCGGCGGGCAGTCCGCGAAGGGATACTACTGCCGTCACATTCATGATTGCCAGGGTAAATACGCCCAGCTTTACTGTTTGTTTAATATTTGCCATAAATTAAGGTTTTAGGTGAAAAAATCATTCTTTTTGTAATAGTCCTGTTTTTCCTTATTACGCCTCTCTACCAGACTTGTTACATATACTGTGAAAATGGGAAACATCATCATCCCTAATGCCGCCAACAGAACGGACAACACCCGCCCGGTGGCAGTGACCGCTATGATATTGGAACCCACCGTTGTCACATCCATGAACGCCCACCACAAAGCATCGCCATAACCTGTTACCAAAGGATTGGTTCCATGCTCCATGACATAAAAGGCAAGACTTGAAAAGTAGACGGTAGCCAATAGCATTGTCAGATAGGACACGAACAAGCCCGATGCACGATTGTACGTCAGCCAGCCCACCACGATAGCCATTGCATATCCGCCCCGCACCAGCGGGATGAAACGCAGCATATAAGTAATCTCAGGTGAAAATGTCCAACCCATGTAGGCAATGATATTCTGATAGGGAATGGCAACCAAAAGGAAGATGAAATGTGTGGCGACATAGCGCTTCCAGTTGGTTGCCAAAATCCATTCCAATACAAAATCAGCCAGAAACAATGCGCAAATCCATAACTGCACTTCCATGTACACCGATTGCTCGTAGAAAGGGATGCCTTTGAACGTGTCAACGGATATACTGATAACCAAGAACAGCGAAAGCAGCAAGATGATTACATGGAGTATGCCGTATATTCCTTTTTTCCGCACTATGAATTCTGATAGAGCTGTTTTCATATCTATTCCGTAATTGTCACATTGTCACCGTTGAATACACCCAGGCCGAGCCTGTTCATGATGAACCTGATAGACATTTGTGCTTTGACGGAGTTTCCGGCTTCATCCAGAGGAGGAGCGAAAGCGGAAATGCCCATTACACCGGGAAGTACAGCCATCACGCCACCGCCTACACCGCTTTTGGCAGGGATTCCGGCAGTGTACATCCAGTCGCCCGAATGTTCGTAGAAACCTACACTGGAAATCATGGAAGTGATTTTAGGCGCGAGTCCGGCTTCGAATACGTGTTGCCCGGTGACAGGATTAACGCCATTGTTGGCGATTGTTCCGGCTGCAATGCTCAGTTGCCCGGCTGTGACGCCCAACGAACATTGGCGGGTATAAAGGTCGAGCGCCAATTCCGGATCATCGTAGATACGGTCGTAGTTTTTCAATAGCCATGCAATGGAACGGTTATTGAAATTCGTAGCTGTCTCCGATTGGTACAGTTCGTCGATGAGCTGTGGAGCAGAGCCGCACAACTCGGTGATGTTCTGTACGATGACATTCCATTTCTTGTCGGAATCACCCGTCGGCTGCACCATGGAACAAGCGGATATAGCGCCTGCATTGACCAATGGAGTGGAGGGGTGGTCGTTCTCCAATAAAATGGCAATGATAGAGTTGAACGGCAGGCCCGTGGCATCGGCGCCGATCATGTCCAATACTTTCTGTGCACCGTACTGGCGCAGGATGAGTATGGCCGTATGTACTTTTGATACGGATTCTATGCCGAAGCGGTAATCTGTATCTCCGATATTGATGGTCTGTCCGTTTGTCAGGCAGATGCTGAGACCGAACAGGCCGGAATCTATGTTGGCAAGATAAGGGATGTAATCCGCATTCTTGCCTCCTGTTTGCTTTTTCACCTCATCATAGGCTTCTTGGGCAACTTCCCTGATCTGTGAAATTGATATTTTCTTTTCCATAATCTATATAATAATATGGAATAAGGAATAGGAGATTTGAGTTTCAGTCTCCTAAAGCCTTATTCGATATATTGTTTAATGTATTAAAACAATAGAGCAGTGGAATGATAAGCTGATTCTTGCTTTATCATTTTTTGTGGCGTCTTCCGCCATGATTGAATATTTTGCTTTCTACCGGCAGATTCTTCTCCTGAGCCATGCGGGTAGGGGTGGGGTAGTCCAGCTTTTCCAGTTCGGCAATGGCATTCTTTATGTCGCCCAGCAGCATGTCTGCCATGTCGCGGCTGAATCCCTGACGGACAACGACACGCATCACAATATATTCCTCCAGTTTGGAAGGCAGCGTATATGCCGGAACCATCCAACCATGTTGTGAAAGTTTGTCCTGCAAGTCGTAGAGAGCCCATTTGGCTGTCTTGGCGTATTCCGGTTTCAGATACCAGATGAACAACGGATTCACCACCTCATTAGAGTAATTGACAAACGGAGCCATTTTCCCTATTTCATCATGGATGTACTTGGCTATTGTGAGTGAATTGTATTGTACCTCTTTGTAACCTTGAAAACCTAAACGGATGAATTGATAGTATTGCCCTAAGATTTGTGCGGCAGGACGGGAGAAGTTCAATCCGACTTGGGTAATATTGGCGCCGAGATAGTTTACACTGAAGGACATCTCTTCGGGCAGGTATTCCTTGCCTTTCCAAACCACCCATCCCAGACCCGGATACACCAAGCCGAACTTATGGCCGCTGACACTGATGGAGAGCACCCATTTCAGACGGAAGTCCCATTTCTTTTCCGGATACAGGAACGGAAGTATGAAACCGCCGCTTGCAGCATCCACGTGGATGGGAATGTCGTAACCGGTTTTGGCATTGTAGGCGTCGAGCGCTTTGTCAAGGGCTTCGACATCATCATTCAGTCCTGTCCATGTGACACCCTGTATAGGCACGATGCAGATTGTGTTTTCATCACACATCTTCAGGGCTTCTTCGGGGTCGAGCGTGGTCTTGTCGAGGGTCAAAGGCACTTCGCGCATTTCTATTTGCCACAACTGGGCAAACTTCTCCCATACCACTTGGAAACCGGTTGAAATAACGAAGTTCGGCTTGTCGAACGGCTTGCCTTGCGCCTGGCGTTTTTTGCGCCAGCGCAGCCACGCGGCTACACCGCCCAGCATACATGCTTCTGAAGAACCGATGGCGAGTGCGCCTGTCTTCCACGTATCTTTTTCCGGAGAATTCCACAGATTGGCGACGATGTTGATGCACTTGCCGTTCATTACGGCGATGCGGGGATACTCGGTTTCGTCAATGTAGTTGATGTTGATGGCTTCGTTCATTAGCTTTGTTGCATATTCGTCCATATAGGTCGTGACGAACGTAGCCAGATTCAGGCGGGGCTGGGTTTGGGCAAAGGTCTCATCTTTCACCATCTGGTAAGCGATTTCGGGAGTGGTGGGCCCATCGGGAATTTTTTCTACCGGTGAGGGTTGTAACATACGGTTTGAACCGAATACGTCTGTTTTGGCATCTCCCTTTCTGAAATTCAAATCTTCCATATAACTATAAGTTTTTAAAGGTTTAGGCGGCGGGGACCTTCCCCGTCGAATTGTCCACAACAACGACCCTCGGAAAAGAAAGTTCCGGCGTTTTACATTATTTGGCGTTTATTAAATGGGGGAGAAATGAAAGAGGCCACAGAGTTTCTTATTCTTGCAAGAATGAGAAACTCTGTGGCCTCCGGATGTGAAAACCGTTTTTTTTTATACTTTTATCTCATCATATTTCATTCCAAATACATCTGCTACTGCTTTATAGGTCACTTTTCCTTCCACCACATTCAGGCCTAACGCCAATGCCGGATCGTCTTTGCAAGCCTGTTTCCAACCTTTGCAGGCTAAAGCTACGGTATAGGGCAATGTGGCATTGGTCAGCGCCATGGTGGATGTGAACGGGACAGCGCCGGGAATATTGGCTACTGCATAGTGCACAATGCCGTCTACGACATACGTAGGCTCACTGTGAGTAGTGGGGTGGGAGGTTTCAAAACAGCCACCCTGATCAATGGCTACATCCACAAGTACGGTTCCGGGCTTCATCATTTTCAGCATGTCTCTTGTAATCAGGTGGGGAGCTTTATCGCCGGGAATAAGGACAGAACCTATCACCAGATCTACGGTAGGCAGTTCCATTTTGATGTTATGAAGTGAAGAATAGAGTGTTTTTACGTTTTTGGGCAATACTTCGCTGAGATAGCGCAAGCGTGGCAGATTCACATCTGTAATCATTACCTCGGCTCCCATTCCGGCAGCCATTTGTGCGGCATTAGTGCCTACGATGCCGCCCCCTAAAATAAGTACGCGTGCAGGACGTACCCCCGGCACGCCACCCATTAGTTTTCCTTTTCCACCCTGCGGTTTCTCCAAAAAACGGGCGCCTACTTGGGTAGCCATGCGCCCTGCCACTTCGCTCATAGGGGTGAGCAATGGCAATGAATGGTCTTCTTTCTCTACGGTTTCGTAGGCGATACATACGGCACCGCTTTCAATCATGGCTTCGGTCAGAACTTTATCGGCCGCAAAGTGGAAATAGGTAAATACCACTTGTCCCTTTTTAATCAGTTTGTACTCCGGTGCAATGGGTTCCTTTACCTTGACAATCATGTCGGCTATGGCATAGACGTCTTCAATGGCAGGCAGGATTTGCGCACCTACGGCGATGTAATCGTCGTCAGAGAACCCACTGTTTATGCCTGCTGTTGCCTGCATATATACCGTATGACCTTTCTTCACCAACTCGGCTACTCCGGCAGGGGTCATTCCTACTCGGTTCTCGTTGTTCTTGATTTCTTTGGGGACTCCGATAATCATAATGTCATCTGTTAATGGTTAAACATGCTGCAAGATAGCGATTTCTCTGTCTCATTGTCATTCTGTACCAGGTGTTTTACAACAGAAAATGCCGGGTTGTTCGATGAGGAAGGTGGCAGGATTATTCTTTTTTGTTTAGGCGGAGAGAACTATTCTTGTTATATTTGCATGCATTTAAAAAATAAGATATGGGCTATAAGAATATAAAACACTCTATACTTTTTTCTTTTTTATTTTGGGTGGGCAGTGTGCAAAGCGGGCATGCACAGGAAACCGCCGGGCAGGAAGCTGTTCCGGAGATGCAAACGGCTGTTTTCACTCCTCCTTTTGATTTCCCTATCACCTTTTCAGGCAATTTCGGCGAGATACGTTCCAACCACTTTCATGGCGGGCTGGACTTCAAAACCGGTGGTGTTATAGGCAAACCTGTGCATGCTTTGGCAGACGGGCATATCTCCCGTATCCGAGTGACGCATGGCTCAGGGTATGTGCTTGATGTGGATTATGATAACGGTTATTCCACTATCAACCGCCACCTCAGTGCTTTTACAGGCGATGTGGCCCGGAGAGTGAAAGAATTGCAGTATGAAAAGGAGAGTTGGGAAGTGGAGATCGTTCCCGAACCGGGAGAATATCCGGTAAAGGCAGGGCAGGTGATAGCCCTTAGCGGGAATACGGGATATTCTTTCGGCCCTCATCTGCATTTGGATATGATTGAGTCGGCAACAGGGGATTATATTGATCCGCTGCCTTTTTTTATGGAAAAAGTGAAAGACAACACTGCTCCTCATGCCGAGGGCATCATCCTGTTTCCGCAACCGGGCAAAGGGGTGGTAAACGGAAAACAGACGCGCCAGACCTTTCCGGTAAGTCCAGCAAAGCCTATCACAGCCTGGGGATTGATTGGAGTGGGAATCCGCGCTTATGACCATATGGATGGGGTGGGCAACCGTTATGGCGTGCATACCGTTATTCTGGAAGTGGACGGCGTGGAAGTGTTTCGCAGTGTGGTAGACCGCTTTGCTTACGAAGAAAACCGTTATATCAACTCATGGACACATGGGCAGTACATGAAATCGTTCGTCGAACCGGGCAACCGTCTGCGTATGCTGCATGCGTCTAACGGCAACCGGGGACTGATAGAAATCAATGAAGAACGTCCCTATCGTTTGGTATATACCTTGAGCGATGCTTTAGGTAACACCTCGAAAGTCCGTTTCACCATACAGGGCAAGAATACTGCTATCCGTCCGGTGGAGCATCGCGAAAAATATGCCTTCAAATGGGATAAAACCAATTATCTTCAGGAGCCCGGACTGGAACTGGTTGTGCCGCGGGGAATGTTGTATGATGATGTGTGGTTGAACTATTCCGTACGCGCCGATAGTGGCGACGTGGCTTTTACCTATCAGTTGAACGACACCCGTATTCCCATGCATGGAGCGTGCGAGATGCGTATTGGCTTACGTCGTGACGATTTGGAAGATAAGTCGAAATATTATGTGGCCGGCGTTACCGCCAAAGGCGGAAAATATAGCGTAGGCGGGGTTTATGAGGATGGTTTTATGAAAGTCCGCATCCGGGACTTGGCCACTTATACGGTAGCAGTCGATACCGTACCGCCGGAGATCATTCCGCTTAATCCTCAGCAATGGGGACGTACGGGCCGCATAGTCTTTAGAGCTAAGGACAAAGGGACGGGAGTCAATAGCTACCGCGGAACGATAGACGGGAAGTATGCACTGTTTGGCAAACCCAATTCCATTAGTGGCAATCTGGTTTGCGAGCTCGACCCCGAACATGTGAAGAAAGGCGGTAGGCATACTGTGGAAATGACCGTAACGGACGGTTGCGGCAATCAAACTGTCAGGCAGTTCCATTTTGTATGGTGAAATAGGAGGGGCTGTATCCTTTGAAATCCCTTTATAGCATTGTGATATAATAAATTCAATAATAATTCAAAGTATGAAAAGATTAACTCTCTCCGTCATGTTGGTAGTGGCAGTTGTGGCAAACACTTTTGCCTGCACCAATCTTATTGTAGGTAAGAATGTATCTACGGACGGTTCTACAATTGTTTCCTATTCTGCCGACTCCTATGGATTGTTTGGCGAGTTGTATCATTATCCCGCAGGCATGCACAAGAAAGGCACATTGATTGATGTGCACGAGTGGGACACCGGCAAGTATCTCGGTCAGATAGAGCAGGCGCGCCAAACCTACAACGTTATCGGCAATATGAACGAATTTCAGCTTACTATCGGTGAGACGACTTTCGGCGGGCGTCCGGAACTGGTGGATACTACCGGTATCATTGATTATGGAAGCCTTATTTATCTCGGTCTGCAACGTTCGCGCACAGCCCGCGAAGCTATCAAAGTGATGACAGACCTTGTGCAGGAATACGGTTATTACAGCAGTGGTGAATCCTTTACGATTGCCGATCCTAATGAAATCTGGATTATGGAAATGATAGGCAAGGGACCCGGTGTACGTGGCGCCGTATGGGTTGCTGTTCGCGTGCCCGATGATTGCATCTCCGCACATGCCAACCAAAGCCGTATCCACCAGTTCGATATGAATGACAAGAACAACTGCATGTATTCTCCCGATGTCATATCCTTTGCCCGTGAGAAAGGCTATTTCGACGGAGTGAACAAAGATTTCAGTTTTGCAAATGCTTATGCACCGCTTGACTTTGGCGCTCGTCGTTACTGCGAAGCCCGCGTGTGGAGTTACTTTAATATGTTCACAGCTCGCGGCAACGAGTTCCTACCTTATATATTAGGCGATACGGATACCCCGATGCCGTTGTTTGTGAAGCCCAACCGCAAAATCTCCGTACAAGATGTAAAGAATGCCATGCGCGACCATTACGAGGGTACTCCCCTCGACATCAGCAGGGATTTCGGTGCAGGACCGTATCACACTCCCTACCGCCTTTCTCCTCTTTCCTTTAAAGTAGGCGATAAGGAATACTTCAACGAACGCCCTATCTCTACCCAGCAGAGTGGTTTTGTATTCGTGGCACAGATGCGTTCCACTTTGCCCGATGCTATCGGCGGCGTATTGTGGTTTGGTACGGACGATGCCAACATGACTGTATTTACTCCCGTATATTGCTGTACGGACAAAGTTCCCGTATGCTATTCGCGCGTGGACGGTGCAGACTATATCACTTTCTCATGGAACTCCTCTTTCTGGATTTTCAACTGGGTCTCCAATATGGTATATCCTCGCTATGACCTGATGATTGGCGATGTGCGTGCCACACAGACCGAGCTCGAAACAACCTTCAACGAAGCACAGGAAGGCATTGAGACCGCTGCTGCCAAACTCTTGGAGAAAGATCCGGCTAAAGCGAAAACATTCTTGACAAACTATACCAATATGACTGCCCAAAGCACGCTCGATGCATGGAAGCGTCTGGGCGAATTCATGATTGTGAAATATAATGACGGCGTTGTTAAACGTATGAAAGACGGTAAGTTTGAACGTAATTCTATCGGACAACCGGCAGGCGTGGTCCGTCCGGGTTACCCGAAAGAGTTTCTTGAAGAGTATGTCAAACAGACCGGCGACAGATATAAAATGCCTCAATGACAGTTTGGGCAAATGAGATATTTCGTTCATATTCTTAGTAAATACTGTACAGATTTGTGAATCTACGGTAAAAAAAATTAGGATATTTGAACTTAATCTTCTACATTTGTGTCTTAACAAACAATTGAAGTATTAACCTTTAAAATAGAAATAGTCTTATGGAAAATCAGGAACTGATTAAACAGGTCACTGAGAAAGCTGAAAAATGGCTTACCCCGGCTTATGATGCCGAAACTCAGGCAGAAGTGAAACGTATGTTGGAAAATCCAGATAAAACCGAACTGATAGAGTGTTTTTATAAAGACTTGGAATTTGGTACAGGCGGCTTGCGTGGTATCATGGGCGCAGGCAGCAACCGTATGAATATTTATACGGTAGGCGCTGCTACCCAAGGATTGGCTAACTATCTGAACAAATGTTTCAAAGATAAAGAACAAATTTCCGTAGTAGTGGGCCACGATTGCCGTAACAACAGTCGTAAGTTCGCTGAGATCTCGGCTGATATTTTTTCTGCAAACGGCATCAAGGTTTATCTTTTTGAGGATTTGCGTCCCACTCCGGAGGTTTCCTTTGCTATCCGTCATCTGGGCTGCCAAAGCGGTATCAACCTGACTGCAAGCCATAACCCGAAAGAATACAACGGTTACAAGGCCTATTGGGATGATGGTGCGCAGGTGCTTGCCCCGCACGATACAGCCATTATTGATGAGGTAAACAAAGTGACTGTTGAGGACATCAAGTTCAAAGGCAACAAAGATTTGATTCAGATTATCGGTGAGGACATAGATAAGGTGTATCTGGATAAAGTCCATGCCCTTTCCATTGATCCGGAAGTGATTAAGCGTCAGAAAGACCTTAGCATCGTCTATACTCCGCTCCATGGTGCAGGTAGGGTACTCATTCCTGCTTCCTTGAAAGAGTGGGGCTTTGAGAATGTGCACTGTGTACCCGAACAAATGGTAAAGAGCGGAGATTTCCCGACAGTTGTTTCTCCGAATCCTGAAAATGCGGAAGCCCTTTCCATGGCAATCGAACTCGCCAAGAAGATTGATGCAGACATCGTAATGGCAAGTGATCCTGATGCAGACCGCGTGGGTATGGCATGCAAGGACGACAAAGGCGAATGGGTGCTGATTAACGGCAATCAGACTTGCTTGCTTTTCCTGTACTACATCATCAAGAACCGTATCGCAACCGGCAAGATGCAACCTACGGATTTCATCGTAAAGACCATTGTCACTACCGAGCTCATCAAAGCTGTTGCCGATAAGAACAAGATTGAAATGATCGACTGCTACACCGGTTTCAAGTGGATTGCCCGCGAGATCCGTCTGCGTGAAGGCAAACAACAATACATCGGTGGAGGTGAAGAGAGCTACGGTTTCCTTGCCGAAGATTTCGTTCGCGATAAAGATGCTGTTTCGGCCTGCTCACTGTTGGCTGAGATTTGTGCTTGGGCAAAGGATCAGGGCAAGACACTGTATGACATCTTAATGGACATTTATGTGGAATATGGCTTCTCTAAAGAAACTACCGTTAATGTGGTGAAACCGGGTAAGAGTGGTGCAGATGAAATCAAGGCCATGATGGATAATTTCCGCGCTAATCCGCCGAGAGAAATCGGTGGTTCTGCCGTTGAGCTGGTCAAGGACTATAAGACGCTGAAAGCTACGGATGCTCAAGGTAACTCAACAGCTTTGAATATGCCTGAAACATCGAATGTTCTCCAGTATTTCACAGTAGACGGCACGAAGATTTCCGTTCGTCCTTCCGGAACAGAGCCCAAGATTAAATTCTACATTGAAGTGAAAGGTGAAATGGGATGTCCCAAGTGCTACGGCAGTGCCAATGCTGAAGCTGAAAAGAAAGTGGAAGCAGTACGCAAATCACTCGGTATCTAAGAAGGTTTAATTCTTACATATAGGAAAGGTGCAGGTGGCAGAAGTCGCTTGCACCTTTTGTGTTTTATGATGGTAAATGTGTGGTGGTTCCGAATGTATTAAGTTTCTTTTATATTCTTTATGCCAGTCTGCAAATCATTCTCCGTTGAATACTGTTCTTATATGCGACAGAGGTCAACAGTTAATAGATAGTATGACAGATTGCGGTTGCACGCCAATTGGTTGATGTGAATGAGAGTCGTTTCATTCGTAGTTGTTCGTTTGCGAGTGCGTGTTTTCCGCAATCTGTTTTTTTGTTTCTTTTCCCCTTTGAGTCTTTAATGCTTTTAAAACTCTTTGGTTCCTTACCTCTTTAGTTATTATTTTCCAGCCACCAGTCAATCAATTTTCGTGCAATGCTTAGCTTGCGTGGAATTTCCGGCAGGTTGTCTTTGGAATAGAATGAGCCGGAACTGAGTTCGTCGGCTTGCAGCTTGATTTCCCCACTTTCATAGTCGGCAATGAAGCCCACCATTAATCCGCTGGGATAGGGCCAGGGCTGGCTGCCGAAGTAAGTGATGTTCTTCACCTTTAGTCCGGTTTCTTCCATGACTTCCCGTTCTACGCATTGCTCCAAAGTTTCGCCAGCCTCAAGGAAGCCGGCTACCAGTCCATGAAAAGTGCCGCGGAAGTTGCGTGCATGTACCAGCAGTATCTCTTTACCTTTTCGTATCAGTACGATGATTGCCGTAGATACGGGAGGGTACATTTCATTTCCACATTTCGGGCATTTCTTCATGATAGGGGTTTGCTGTTCCATAGGAGTGCCGCATACGGGGCAGAAACGGCTATGCTCATCCCAATAGAGTATCTGGAATGCCTTTCCGGCGGACAGGTATTCGTCTGCGGAAATGTAGTCGTACGAAGCCCGCAAGCCTATCATTACCCATTCTTCGGTTTCTGCGACGGGCTGTCCCGTAGCAAATGCCCGCACTTGCTTACCGTTGGGCGGGAATACGTCGTGTATATTGCTTCCGCTTTCCGGTGCCAAGGGGGGATTTATGCTGACGGGTACGCTGTATTTTATCTCTCCTTTTTTCGTATATCCTTTCTTCAATAGCAGTTGGTCATTGAAGAAGACGAACCACTGCGTGTAGGGTTTGATTTCTGTTGAATCTTCCATTGCTTGTTATTTTTTGGGGGGGATGAACACGAGAACACAGAGGTACAGAGATTCTTTTCAAAGAGATAAAGCATTAATTTCTGTGTCTTTGTGCCTCTATGTTCGCCCCCTAAATTTCGTTTGCTGTGTCTTTTTCTTGCCGCACATAGACCGTTGACCTTCCCATCCCGCGGCGGCGCAGGAACCCTTGCAGGATGAATTTGTTCAGTTCGTCTATGGCGGCATGCCTGGTCAGCCCGCTCAATTGGATGTATTCGTTTTTGTTGATGCATACATTCCGCTTGAGGAACAGTTCCAGTTCGGCTTTTCTTGTTTCTTCGGTGGTCTCTACTACTTTTTTCGATTTCTTGGTAGTGGAGTGTACACGTTCCAACGTCATTTTCTTCTTGATGTTGTTGCGGAACGTGCTGCTGATGCGCAGGTGTACGTTTTGGAATTGGACGGATTCGGAGCGGATTTTCTTTTTCTCGTCGTCGGTCTCGCGCAAACATTTCAGTGAAGTGCTGAAGAATCCGAGTTCTCCCAGCTCCACGATGTTTCCGTTGGCCAGCAGGTCGCAAAGTTCGTCGATGCAGGCATCCAGTGCTGCCCCTATCACATTCTTGGGCAGATGTTGGAATATAGAGACATGTTCCACAAACTCCTTTTGGGTATAAGTCCCTTTCGGGCAGATACGTGCATGGAGTGATTTCTTGTCTTCTTTCCCGTCGGGCGAAGGCGTTTCGTAAAGGTCGTAATACGCGCTCATAAGATATTTATTTTTGTTTATAGCGATAAACAGTTCTCGTCGCTTCGGGGAATTATTTTTGTCGCTAAGCGGATTAATTTTCTTCTTCCTAAAAACTAATCGTCCGACAACTGTTGCATTATCGTTCGACAGTTGTTTAATTATCGTCCTACAGCTGTCGGACGAAACAGAAACGGGTATGGGACGATTAATTCTTAGTGAGCAAAGGTATAAAATATTGTGATACGAAAGGTAGTGTTTGGGGAGAAAAAAAATCCCCCGTTAAGGACGAGGGAACCTAATGTTTTCACAACGGAATAATCCTTATTGTGACTTGCTTCATTTTAGTATGGCAAATGTATAAAATAAATATGGAAATACAATACTTATATTAATAAAAAAAATACCTTTGAAGAGAATACTCAAAATATGATACTATGAAAACGATACTTGGATTGGATTTGGGAACCAATAGTCCGGAAAGAGATAAGATAATGCCTATAAAGGAACTTAAAGGCTTTGAGCGTATCTCGCTGAAAAGAGGGGAAAGTCGCAAAGTGACCATTCGATTAAAGAAATTTCTATAACTCAAAAGTCTGGCAATTAGATCTTTCATATGAAGCTGATAAAAAATCCCGTCCTGCTTTCACAAGTAAGACGGGAAAACGACAAAATTTATAATAGCCTCTTTAAGAGGACTATACAAGTATATAAAGAAAATAAAATCATACTATGAGGAAACTAAAAAAGCCCTCGACTTGTTAATATAGAAACCACTCATGCACTAACAATAAATGCGATAAACGCATCGTCGAGGGCTTAATGCCTTTCCGTTGCATATATCGCATTTATTATCATACATAAGTGGTAGTGCAAAAGTAATAATTATTTTTGATAATAGAAGCCTTTTTCTATTTTTTACTTGTAATATTCGAATATAATATATTTTCTGATTGATTATTTGCACAAAACATTTGGTAAATCCAAAAACTTCCTCTACTTTTGCGCCCCGAAAAGGAGAGGTGCTCGAGTGGTTGAAGAGGCACGCCTGGAAA